>Ga0268299_1000472_pt1 | contig 124108 bp, 101 predicted proteins | sample NOBtaG_FD_193484 | JGI IMG/M metagenome (GOLD analysis project Ga0268299, IMG submission 193484) | Activated sludge microbial communities from bioreactor in Nijmegen, Gelderland, Netherland - NOB reactor | ecosystem: Engineered > Bioreactor > Aerobic > Activated sludge | place: Netherlands...
GCTGCTCCAGGAAACTGGGAATTGAGAGGCGGCCCTCGTGGCACTCAAACCCTTACAACGTCAAGAAAATCAGCTGCCCCCGTGAAAAATCGGGGAAGAGGGGACCCCGCACCAGTGGTTACAAGGGCGCATGGAAAGCAAAATCCTATTCAAAGAGCTCGGTCGAGTGATAGAGCTCCTCATCGCAGCAATGAATGCTCGTGAATATTTGGTCCTCTAAGGCGAAGTGGACGCCAACGTGAAACACATATCCATAGACTCGGGCGTCTCATCCCGTAATAGAATGTATACCAAAATACTCCTCTTGTACAACGAATGTTTTCTGAGAAGCCTGTCTTCGTGCGAAAATACTCTCTCGCTGCTACTTCTGCCTCTTCATAAGGGACCAGCTTTGCGCAAACTGACGCTATGATTGCTCCGAAGTTGCGTTTCGGCATGAGGTCGGTCCGATCCTTTCATTCCATCGGATGGTAGAGAACGCCTAAGTACCCTATGGCTTGTGGAACTGTAACCGTTTACAGCCTCGCGATGAATCACGCCGCAATGACACAGCTTCAAGAAGGATCAGCAGGGGCGTGGACGGTTACCCCTGACCTGCTTGAGTTTATCAGGGAACTATGCGGCGCGCGCTCTCATTATTCACTGCCTGCCTCAAGCTGAGCTTGCTTGTCGTCGTGCCGCCAAGGACTTCGGTTCGTATCACAATAATGTGCTGAACTTCGGAAAATCGATTTAGATTTTTAGAGTTCAAGCGGTAAATACTAGGGTCAGTTTCGCTAAAGATATCATTGGAAACGTCAATGTATTTTTCCGGTATGAAGCCGATTTCAAATGAAAGTGTATTGACCTCGCTGAGTAAGGAGATGGTGGGCCACACTACCCGTTCAAAATCATCGTCTTCGAGCAGTGCAGGTAGCGAGAAGGTAATTGATTCGGGAGTTGACCGCTTAACTCGCTTAAGGAAAATTCTTACACCGTCGGTTGTTCGATCACCGCGTGGTGCGTCCGTGAGCAGAAATCTCGACTTGGCTTTGCACTCTCCGCCTGCTTCTACTGTAAAGAAAGGCTGGACGACCTTCGGTGACCCCAGCAACACTAGATAACCATCTGCCGGGGGAGTTACATAGATAAGGACTCTGCCGGAAGTCGATGAAGAAGCCACAACATTCTGCGTGAGAAGGGAGGATGCTCCTTGAATTGGCGGTGGTGCACAGGCGCTAGTGATGCATAGAGACAAGAGAATTGAGGCGGAGAGGACAATCTGGTGAGGTTTCATTTTAGTATACAATCCTTTGAGGTAGACCGTGCTCTGCGCGAATATGGTTCTCCGTAATCCAAATGAACAGAGGGCCATACCCGGGCAGAAACACGTCTGGCAATCCTACTGCCTCGGCTTCGATCCGAGCTACCCCACTCGGGTTGTCCTCGTCAGAATATGGGGGCAAATGGGAAAATGATTCGCGAGTGATCCCCCACTGGTATTGAAACAGATGAACTAGCTCGTGTGCGAGCCCCGTCCAACGAGGTTCCTCTGTGAACCTCCTCTTAACCACTGGTGCGGGTTTGGGTGCTTGATTTTGTTGCCGTTGTGCGATGATGCGGTTCACGGGGTGCGTTTCGGACTCTTGCCAAGTCCCACGTCACCGTGGAGCGCACCCCGTGAACACCGAGGATTTTGTGACCGCCCTGCTGTTCTGCCGAGTCGATGACGAAATGCGCGGCACGAGCCCGCATCCTCTCTCGCGCCTGCATCCGAGCGAGGTCGTGACGCGCGGGGGGCGACCCGGGAAACCTGCTCCTGTGCAGGCGCGGCAAGTGGAACGTCCGCATGTTGGTCGAAACCGTCCTCTCGATGATGACCCGCTGTTGCAACGCCAAGCGCATGGCACACCGCACCTGGACGCACTTCGCCGCGAAACTCGCCTTCCTCGTCTCGTGGAGCGGACTCGCGCCGGACGAAAACGGATTCGTCAGGCTCTCCATCGCGGAACTCATCCCGTGACACCATCACCGCCAACCCGCACCAGTGGCACTTATTCCTTTGATGCAGTATCTGACGTGAACGGCAACGCATCCGGGCGTGCCTGACCATTCCAGACTTGCCCCAGGAAGGTCCTCAGATCCCGCCTCCGGCCGGGCGGGCGACAGGCGACTTTCGTAGCTGGTCGCCGCGGCCATGTCCATCACAAGGTGGGAGACGTCGTGAGTGATGTGCTGTGACACGCTTCGGCCCTCAAGTCGAGGGGCGAGTGCGGAGACTCGCGCTCCCGGGATGTCGCGGTGTGGTGGGTCCGGCGAAGAGCGTGGCTTGACGCTCGGTCAAATGCGGGCAAACTCTGTCACGCATGCAGTAGATACCTGCGGGAGTGGAGGATTTCCACATGCGCATTCAAGCTGGTATGATCGGCAAGTGTCCGGTGTACACCGTCGTGGTCGAGGCAGGACATTTGCCATCGGACTTTCCGCAGGTGAAACGGCTGATGCTGGAGCTGTCGGACACGTCGCGCCCGGCGGTGCTCGATATCTCGGCGGTGGAGTTCGTGGACTCGACGGGCATCGGAGCGCTGATCGGGCTCGCGCGCGCGTTCGACGAACGGGGAGGGTGCGTTGTCCTATGCGGAATTCGCCCGCGCATGGCTGAGATATTCGAGGCAGTGCGGCTTGATAAGATGATGCCCTTTCGCGATTCCGCCATCGTCGCCGCGACGGAATTGGACAAGACGAAGAAGCCTTTGATGGCGAACCTGATCAGTAAGAATCCGACGACGGCAGACGTGCGCGCCAAGTGGGAGGATCGCATGCGGCTCGGCGCAAAGCGCGAGGCCGTGTCGGCGGCATCCGCCGAGACCCAGGAGTCGACTTACCTGAGGGACAATCCGCAGGACGCGGCTCCGAAATCGACGATGGTCGCAAAGTTGGTCGAGAGCGCATCGGTGCCTTCGGAGAGTGCTCCGCCCTCTGCCTCGCCGGCCCCTGCGCCACCCAAGTTCGGATCGGACTGGGAGGAGCTGCTGACGCTGTACGCGCGCACGGATGAACTCGCCAAACGGAACGGTGTCCAATTCGGCATGGAAACGACGTTCGGCAAACTGATGGCGGATATCGGCGTCGCATTGGCGGGCAGGATGACCCGCCCGCCGGGGTGATTGGCTTCGGGTGTGGTGAGTGATCCGGAGGAGTGTATCCTCAGATCGCCCCTCTCAATCCTCCGCCAATTCCAGCGCCGAGGGGACTTCGCCGCGGCGGACTTTCGCTAGGTGGGGGGTCGCTTCCTCTCGCAGATTGGGTGGGAGGCGGTCGACGAAGAGGATGCCGTCGAGGTGGTCGATCTCGTGCTGAAGCACGCGCGCCGTCAGGCCGCTGTAGGACTCCTCTCGCCATTCACCGTCGAGCGTCATGAATCGCATCTTGATTCGAATCGAACGATAAACGGGAGCCTCGAGCCCGGGGATGGAGAGGCAGCCTTCCTCGGACCTTTCGTCCTCGATGGATGATTCGATGACCTCGGCGTTGAGGACGACCTCAAGGTGGCGGGCGCCCGGGTCGCGCATGCGCTTTCCGTTCTTGCGCTTGTCTCCGATGACCTGAGCCACGTCATACACGAGGAGTCGCCGCGTGTCGCCAATCTGGGGTGCGGCGAGCCCGATGCCGTTGGCCGCGTACATGGTCTCGCCCATGTCGGCGGCGAGCTGGCGCAGGGCGTCGTCCACCTTTTCGATCGGGCGGGTCTTTTCCCTCAGGACGGAATCACCGTAGAGGCGGATGGGAAGCACGGCCATGTTGCGGGGAGGGCTCCGAAATCAATTGTGGTGGGAGAGGTTCACCGAGGCTGCGCCCTGACGGAAAGCGAAAACCGCGAAGATCAGGCGTTGCATTGGGACCATGTTGTCACTACAAACACTTTCTTTGTAGCTCACAAATTTCCGTCCCACAGAATTGCGATGCCCGAAAAGTTCTTCACCAGCCTGGACAATTTGCGCGAATCCCTTGCATCGATGGGGCGTGTGGCGAGTGGTCAGATCGAACTCGCCATGGATGCGTTTCAAAACGCAGACCATCAGAAGGCAGCGCGCGTCTTTGAGATCGAAGACCAGATCGACGATCTGGAGGTGCGGCACGAGGGGCAGATCGTGAACCTGATCGCGCGTCACCAGCCCGTCGCGCGCGACCTGCGTTTGCTCGTCGCGTGCCTGCGCGTGAATGCGGACATCGAGCGCGTGGGTGATCTCGCGGCGAAAATATCGAAAAACGCGACCCGCCTCCCGGCAGGGGGCAAGGTGCTGCACCTCGATCGACTCATCCGCATGTCTACGCTGGCGCTGAACCTGTGGAACGATTCGCTGCACGCGTTCTTGAAATTGGATGAGCAACTCGCCCAGGAACTGCGCGAGCGCGACGAGCCGTTGAATCTCGTGAACACAGAAATCATTTCGGCGATTGCGAATGCACCAGTGGCGGACGAAGCGCATGACATCGTCGTGACGAACGTCATCGCGGTGAGCAAACACCTCGAGCGCATCGGCGACACGGCGGTCGATGTTGCGACGGAAGTCATCTACGCGGCGAGTGGCGAACTCGCGCGGCACCCACACCTCGGCCACAAGTAACGCGTCCCCGGGTCACCCGGCGCGCTGTGCCCTCTTCTTGGAAAGATGCGCGGCGATCAGATCGCCGTGGTGTCTTAGGTTTTCGATGAACGTCTGCCCGTTGATGTTTCCCGCGGTGATGACGCCGGCGACGTAAACTCCGGGCGTCGATGTTTCGAGCGTGTCCGGATCGTGCACGGGACGGCCGCTCTCGGCGTCGATCTCGATCCCAAGATCGCGCAGGAACTGCGTCGGCGGATTATAGCCAATCAGCGGCAGCACGAAGTCATTGCCGACCTCGACGATTTCCTCTCCGACGAGCACGGTGACCGACTGCGCGTCGATCTTCTGCACGTTCGCGTTGAAGAGTGCGCGGATTTCTCCTGCGGCGATTCGGTTTTCGATGTCCGGGCGAAGCCAGTACTTGAGCCCGCGCGAATGCAGATTCCGTCCTCGATGACACAACGTGACGTCCGCGCCTCGACGATGTAGTTGCAGCGCAGTCTCGACCGCGCTGTTGCTTCCTCCGACAACGAGGACTCGCGCGCCGTCATAGAGGTGCGCCTCGGTGTAGCGACGATGCACCTTGGGGAGATCCTCCCCCGGCACGACAAGGCGACGCGTGTTGTCCCACGCCCCGGGGGCGGCCACCAGCGTGCGCGTCAGCCACGATTCCTCGGCGCAGCCGACACGACGCGCGTGTAGCACGTGAAGACCGTCTCCGCGGCGGTCCGCGCGAAGGACTTCCGTGTGCGAGCGGATCGGGAGTTGATGGTAGCGCGCAAACGCAGCAAGGTAGGCGAGGTATTCCGCGCGGGTGGGTTTCTCGTCCTCGCTGACGAGTGGGAATCCGCATAGTTCGAGATTCTGGCTCGTCGAGAAGAACTTCATGTAGGTGGGATACTGCGCGATGTTTCCCCCGACGGGGCCCTTTTCCAGAACGACGAAATCGAGCCCGGCGCGGCGGAATGCCTCGGCGGTGGCGAGCCCGCTCGGGCCGGCGCCGATGATGATCGCGTCCAGGATGCGCTCTTGTTTCGCCATCGGGTGAATCCTCGAATCTTGATTCGCACCCAACCCTCGGGGTCAGGGAGAGGTCGAATGTGTAGGTCGTTCAGTTGCTTGGGGGCGATGATGTTTCAGACGTGCAACGCGACCCGCCCCAAACAAAGCCACCGAACCCGTTCAGAGTACCATGCTGCAAATTGCTTGCCGAACCAATGGGGGAGTATGAATGGTTTCCTCTCCCAGACCAAATGGGCAGTATCGCTTCACCAACCCGCCAGGAATCGCATCGATGCGCAGACCTGCTCTCCGCCATACGTTTCTCGCCGCTAGCTTCCTTTTGACGACGGCGCTATTCGCCCAAACCCCGAGCGGCCCCATCATTATCGAGTCGACCGGCGCGGCCGACAAGTCCTACGTCGAGTTGGAGGGCATCTGGGCCGATACCCCAGGCAAGGGTGGAGCCGAGGGTCTCTCCGCGAGTGGGACACGCAAGCTGATCCCCGTCGATGGCAAGATGAACGGTCTGGCCGTCTTCCGCCCGACGATCCCCGCTGCGGGATTCTATGAGATTCAGGTATCCTATCCGGCCTACGCCAACGCGCGCGGCATCAAGTTCGCCATCGAGGGAGTCACGCGCACGATGTTTCCCGTCACCGATTTCATCCCGGCGGGTTCCCCCGGCAGTAAGGCGGACACCTGGATCACGGTGAACGACAACCTTCTGCTGCCCGAGGGTCGCGAGACGTTGTTCATCGTCGACACGCGCCCAGTCAGCGGTCCGGCGATCGAGGACAAGCCCTTCGAGATTGGCATCAACGGTGTGCGTTTCGTCCCCAAGAGTGCCGATTCGATCCAGGGCTCGAATCCCTTCGCGTCGAGTGAACCTGCCGCAGCCGCAGTCACGACAGAAATTCTGACAGAGACGGCGCCGGACACGCCCGTGACGACCCCCGCCGCAACTCCGGCGGTCACTTCCGCGCCGACTTCAACACGAACGGATAGTGCACCGAACATCGCAGATCCGTTCGCCGCCGACATGCGCGATGCCGTTCCCACGCCCTCAGCTTCGGGTAGCTCATCGTCTTCGTCCTCTTCGACTCCGAAGGAAGTCGAAGTCGATCTCTCCGCGCTTCCGGCAGATCCCTTCGCGGCCGCACAGGCCCCCAAGGTTGAGATGACCATGACTATTCCACCCGCCAACCCGCCGCTCAGGAACCCAAACCCGCCGAGCACGGGCGACGTTGCCGACCCGTTTGCGGCAGGCAATTCTGTCCCGAAGGACCCGCCCCCGATTTCGATCCCTGCCCAGCCGATTACTCCTCCGGGCCCGAGCGCTGGTGTGGCCGAAGGCAAGGTCGAGTTCGTCGCAGAGATCCGCCCGCCGCAGCCACCCCTTCACACGGATACCCCCGCAGTCGGAGAGAATCCCTTCGCGAGCAAAAACCCGACACCCCCGACGGTCGCAGGCACGGCCCAGGATGATCGCATCCAGGTGGAGAATCCCACGGTCGTCGAGCCGCACGTGATCGACGCATCTGGCTCAAACCCGTTCGGCGAGGGGAGCACTGCCCCGAAGACCGTGATCGCGACGACAGAGGTCAAGCCGGTCGTCCTCGGATTCAAGCCGATGAACTCGCTGGACGCTGGGCTCAAGGCGGCGAGCTCGAATCGCCAGCCAATCGTGCTGATCTTCAGCTCATCCACTCCTGCGTATCGGAGCTTTGAGCGGAACGTACTCGCCAGCGATCAAACGACGAAGGCGATGAAGTCTGTCGTGCCGGTGCTGCTCGATCTGCGCAGCGATCGTGCAGTCGCGCAAAAGTATGCCGTCCGCCGCGCGCCCTACGCCGTGGTTCTGGATTCGAATGGTTACACCAAGGCACACGTCAGCGACACCAAGGACGCGGCTTCGTTCGCGAGCGCGGTGCTCAAGGCGCTGCAATAAGCGACGCCGATCCTTTGGTGAGTTCTTGAGCGGCCCGAAACCTCCGATGCGCTTCGGGCCGTCACATTTTCTTTGGCCACTAGCTGGCGGCGGCGAGGATTTTCCCTCGCGATATCACCGCGCGTTCGCCGATGCTCCTTGAATCGGAATCGGATCCGGGCAGCCATGGGAAGATTTCAAAAACTCGAGAAGACGCCTTCCGCCACCGGTGCGCCGGAGGGTGCTCAGCCGATCACGCCTATCGAAGAGATTGCGGCGCGCGAAGATGTCGTCGGCCTGAACCAGTATCCCGAAGCGATCGGTCTCGGCGACGAGGCGTTCTATGCGGGGGACTATCGCCTCGCGCTGCGGCATTACTCACGCGCGCTCCAGGCAGAGAGCGGCCAGATCTATCCTTGGGTTGGACAGCTCAACGCGCTCCTGATGCTTCGCCAGTTCAAGGAGGCCGAGGTGTGGACGAATCGTGCGCTCGAGCTCTTCCCCGAGGAGCCAACGGTGCTTTCGCAGCGCGCGCGTGTCTTTGCCCACATGGGAGACACGAAGCGCGCGATCGGGGTCAGTGACTACGCCATGACGAAAGGCGCGAGCGAATGGGTGTGGCTCGGTCGCGGCGAGGTCCTTCTGCTCGCGCGAAATCCGAACTCACGCTTCTGCTTCGAGAAGGCCGTCGAGATTGCGGGAAGGACAAACTGGCAGGTGCCGTTTCTCGCGGGGCTGATTCTCCTAAATGACAAGAATCACGCAGCGGCAGCCGAGTTCCTCGCGATCGCCGCGGAGCGCAACATGCGCCACGCGAACATCTGGGAGGTCTATGCCCAGGTGCTCGCGAAACTGAACTTCATGGAACGTGCGCGCGAAGCAGCGCGGCGTGCCGCCGAACTGCGCCCGCGCAAGTCCTCCACCTCGCGACTCCCCGATGAGCTGGAATCGCGCGGTGTGCTGGATCGATTGTTCGGTTTCCTGCGTCGCTGATTTGCCTCAGCGAAAGCACCACTCGTCATCATCATCCAGTAGCGAGTAGTCACCCGTGAACACCGTGGCCGTGCGCGATGTCCGGGAGAGGCGCGTCATGATGGTGGGGTGCTGCCACGCTATTTGGAAGTACCCGCGCGCCTGTTTCATTTCGCCGCGCTGGAGTCGCAGTTCAATCATTCGCAAGAGCGCGTCTTCCCAAACCGGGTGATTCGTGTAGGTCTTGATCACGGCGTCGAGGTAGGGGAATGCCTTCTCGGATTCGTCGATGGTGGGCGCGACGATGATGCTCATTGCGAAGAGCAGATTCGGCCGCATGTTCGCATTGGGCGCGGTATGGATGAGGTTATCGAGCGTTCGAATCTGATCGGGGCGCGCGTTATTCAGCGTCGTCAGGACGCGATACAGATCGGGGTCCTTGGCCAAGGTTTCGAAGAAGACGACATCGTCACCACCTCCGCCATACACGTTGATTGTAAAGACACCCATGTCGAGTGCGAGGATGTTCCTCTTCTCAGCGTCGGGACATTGGAGGATGACCTGAATTTGGTACGTCCCGGGAGTTTCAAAGACAGCGCCGCTAACGCTCTCTGAATCCATCAGCAACTCGCGATCAACGCGAATGCGCTCCCCCTTCTTCAGTTTGAATATGGTGTTGGGTACGATTTCGCCGGTGTTGATGGGGACGTATTCGAAGGGCCTCGCACCCGGAGGCGCGATGAGGACCTTGATGTCCACGCCAAAGACGAGGCGGCCTGCGAACTCGTTCGGCGGCGCACCCTCTTGACCGCTTCCTTCCAGCTCGAGACGCATGCGCACCGAGGAGCCACGCACCAGACCCGTGTTCAACACGGTGATGCGTCTGCGGATTCCGTCACAGTCGCGCCACGGCCCGGACTGGGGATTGTCGAATCCATAGGGGGGCGGATTGCCGGGAAGCGCCGTCGTGGACGCCGCCGGAATCGCGTCGATGGCAACTCCGACCGCTGGGCCGTCGGCGGGAGCCACGGCGACTGTTTCGACGGACTTCGGCTCGTCCTGAGCGACTGATACCGTGCTCACCGCTAGAATCAGGGAGAGCGCGGCTGCACCCACCAATTTCGAGAAACGCATTCTGGCTCCATCAGGAACGAATTGGGAGAGGGGGTCCAAGCTCTTCCCCACATTGAGACTGCTCGAGCAACGTCCGAGTTAGAGATCCGATGGCTGATGGTGGGAACCTCGCACCTCGCCCCCCGCACGTCTCTTAATCTTTCGACGCCTTGCCTTTGGCTCCCCCGCCGGGGAGGAGGCCCTTGTTCGTCGTGACCATGTCGATGAGGCCGTAATCCTTGGCCTCGGCGGCGGACATGAACTTGTCGCGGTTGGTATCGACGGCTATCTTCTCCACGGGCTGGCCGGTTGATGCCGCGAGGATCTCGTTCAGTTTTTCATTCAAGCGCAAAGCCTCCCGCACCTGAATCTCGATGTCGGTGGCCTGACCCTGCGCGCCGCCGGAGAGCTGGTGGATCATGATACGCGAATTCGGGAGCGCGAAGCGTTTTCCCTTCGCCCCAGCCGCGAGCAGGAACGCGCCCATGCTTGCCGCCTGGCCGACGCAGGTCGTGCAGATGCTCGGTTTGACGAACTGCATCGTGTCGTAAATCGCGAGGCCGGCCGTGACCGAACCGCCCGGCGAGTTGATGTACATGTTGATGTCCTTGTCCGGGTCCTGCGCCTCGAGGAAGAGGAGCTGCGCAATGACAAGGCTCGCGATGCCATCATTGATCGGCGTACCGATGAAGATGATGCGATCGACGAGCAGGCGCGAGAAGATGTCCATCGAGCGCTCGCCGCGCTCTGTCTGCTCGAGCACGAACGGTACGTCAAATGCGGTTGGGTTCATCATGGGTGCGGGTTCCTTGGGGGGAAGTTGAGTGGGTTGGATACGGTGAAGGTGCGAGTCATCGTGCCATCCGGGTACATCTCACGCCCGAACAGATTTTGGCGGCTGGGTTGGGCAACCGGGTGGTCACGCCAGGTAACTCCGCAAGCTGTGAATCCAGGATCACAGGCTGCTCGCGCACGACGACAATCGCGCGATCCGAGAGGGACGTCGCCGTCCCTTCGGTAGCAAACGGGTCAGAGGTGCGCTTGCGCGTCACGCCTTCTTGCCGCCGTTTGGAGAGGACTTCGGTGCCTTGCGTTCTGCGATGGCGTCGATAATGCCGAACTCGATGGCCTGTTCCGGGCTCATGAAATTGTCGCGGTCGCTCGCTTTGAGAATTTCCTCCACGGAGCGCCCCGTGTGTTCGGACATGATCGCGTAGAGCATGTCGCGGACGCGCATCATCTCCTCGTACTGAATGCGGAGGTCCGTCGCCTGGCCGCGGCTGCCACCGCTCGGCTGGTGGATCATGATCCGCGCATTGGGGAGGGCATAGCGTTTCCCCTTCGCGCCAGCTAGAAGGAGCACGGCGCCCATGCTGGCGGCTTGGCCGATGACCGTGGTCGAGACTTTGCAGCGCAGCAGTTGCATCGTGTCGTAGATGGCCATGCCTGCGCTAACCGAACCACCGGGAGAGTTGATGTAGAGGCTGATGTCCTTGTCGGGATCCTGCGCCTCGAGAAACAGAAGCTGTGCCGTAAGCAAGTTCGCGACGCGATCATCGATCGGGCGAGAGAGCAGCACGATTCGATCAACGAGCAGGCGCGAATAGAGGTCGAAGCGGCGGTCGCCACGTTCCGTCGATTCGAAGACCTGCGGCACGGGGACGATGTACGGCATCTCGTCATCGTCGTCCTCGTCAGCGCGTGGGTGCATCATCGCCATGGAACGGGAGATTGTTGCGGCGAGTTGCTCTGGCTTGTTCATGCGATCATCCCTTGGAAGCTGGCGCAGCGGGCGGCGCGCGGGCGGTGCGACGTGCGGCGGATACTTTGTAGCTGTGCGGTGCGGGCAAGCCGCAATCATTTCAGGAACATAATGAAACATCCCCCGCAAGGACGGCGTGTCCTCGCGGGGGATGTGCAGATTCCGTACCGAAATCTTTGGTGATTACTGCCCGGCGTCTTCTTCCGCAGCGGGAAGCTCGCTCGTCTTGCGATAGTTGACCTTCACTTTGCTGAGGATGAAGTCCTCAACAGCCTTGGCGCGGAGTCCATCGACGAAGCCAGCGTACTCCTTGTTGCGCTCGAGCTGACCAAGAACGGCCAGCGGCTTGCGACCAGATGCCTCGGCGATCTTCGCGATCTCTGCGTCAATCTGCGCCTGCTCGACCTTGATGTCGAATGCCTTGCTGACGGCGGAGGAGAGGAAGAAGTTGCGAACCTCGCGCTGCGTGTTCGTTGCCATCTGGTTGAGGAGCACCTGACGCTGCTCCGGAAGAACCTGATTCAGTGTCATCTTCTGCGCGCGAAGGCGGCTCTCCACGCTGTTCACGTTCTTGCGGAAGGACTCCTGAAGGAGGGCCTGCGGCAGTTCGAACGGAACGCGCTTGGCGAGTTCCTCAAAGACGAGCGCGAGTGTTTCACGCTTGGTGCGTGCTGCACCTTCCTTGACGATGGCTTCGCGGACTTTTTCCTTCAGCGCGGCGAGGTTCTCGACCGTCGGGTCGTAGTCCTTGGCAAAGTCGTCGTCGAGCGTCGGAAGCTGGCGACGCTTGATCTCGTGGATGTGAATCTGGAAATGGGTCGTGTGCGAGTGCTCGGTCGCCTCAGCCATGCCTTCGTGCTTTGCCGTGTGCGTGTGCGTCACATCGACTGAAACATCGGCGCCGCGCGTCTTGCCAACGAGGGCCTCAACGACCTGCGCCGGGAGGAACTTCTCGATTTCCGTCGTGTAGAAATCCGTGTCGCTGAGTTCCGAAATCTGGCGGCCATCCTGATGAGCGAAACAGTCGATAAGGAGACCGTCCCCCTTCTGGTAGGCGTAATCGCCGGGGGCGGGCACGAAGTCCGCCATGCGAGCACGAACCGCATCGAGCGTTCGCGCGAGCGCGGCGTCGTCGCCAACGTACTCGACCGCGTCAATCGTGAGTCCCTCGAACGTCGCCGCGGTGACGACGACCTCGGGCTGCACTTCGAAGGCGATTTCGATGTGCGTGCCATCGTTCTTGTTCGACTTGTAGGAGAGCAGCATCGGCTGGCCGATGGTGTCGTAGTTGTTCTGCTCGGCAATGAGTTCAGCAACGCGCGGTGTGATGCGCTTGACGACTTCTTCGCGCGCGGATGCTTCGAAGTAATTGCGGACGAGGTGAGCCGGAGCCTTGCCGGGGCGGAAGCCCGGAATGCGGACGCCCTTGGCGAATTCCTTGACGATCTCGTCGAGCATCTCTGCGGCCTCGCCGTCGTCGATGCGGACCTGATAGCGCCAGCGCGAACCGGGGAGCTTGTTGTGGTCTTCGACCGTGAATGTCACGGGGCGGGACTTGCGTTCGAGGATGGCCTCGAGTGCGGACGTCTTCTTCGCTGTTGCTTGCATGGTCTCTTCTGACACCGATGTTACTCCTGGGGAATCAATGGGGGCACCGCACGCCGCGGCGCGTCCTCGCGATAGATCTCGTACCGTGCGATTTTGTGTGGGTTTCCGAGGATACTCAGACACACGGCGCAATGATCGTGGCGTTCAGGACGGGTCTCGTCCGGGACGCCCCCTGCGCCAGGACAGGCGACGGGACCGGGGATCGTGGGACCCCCCACCCCCGCGGATCAATGGAAAGAGTCAAAAAAAGTGTGTTCGGACTGTCTTGTCGAGAGGCGGAACCCGGAAGCTTTACATCCCGTGTGCGAGGCGTTCGGCCAGTTCGCGCGGGAGGGCGGCCTGCATGATCGCCTGCTGCGCGGCGGGGAGGTCGTACTCCGTGCGCTTGATCTCGAGCTTGCCGCTCTCTGTGTCCCAAATCACATAGCACGCCCGCCAGTTGTGGTCGCGGGGCTGGCCGACGCTGCCGACGTTCACGAGGTAACGGCGACCCGGGGCGATCTGGACCTCAGGCTTGGTCGGGCAAACCAGCATCCCATTGTCATTTTCGATGATGAAGGGCTGATGGCTGTGGCCGATGAAGCAGACCTGTTGGGTGAAGTAGTTGAAATTCGTGCGGGCCTCACCCATGGTGAGGATGTAGTTCCACTGTCCCGGATCGCGCGGCGACGCGTGGACGTAGAAGATGTTGTTCGCTGTGTCTGAAATCGTGAGCGGCATCTGACGGAGGAATTGGACGTTTTCCTCGGTCAGGACATCGCGCGTCCAGATGACGGCGGCCTTGGCGATGTCGTTGAAGTTGCTGATGTCGGTGAGCATCAACGCGGCGTGGTCGTGATTGCCGGCGATGACGGGGATTTTGTGCTTCCGCACGAGGTCAACGCACTCGTTTGGGCGGGCTCCATAGCCCACGATGTCGCCGCAACAAATGAGCAGATCGGCGTTTTCCTTACTGATCGCCTCCATCACGGCTTCGAGCGCGTGGAAGTTGGCGTGGATGTCCGAGAAAATGGCGATACGCTTCGCCTTGGTCGTGATCTCAGGACCCGGTGCGGGTTGGTTGTTAGTCATTTTCCTGTCCGGTGAGTTTCTTCAGTTCCTTGGCCGCATACTCGCGGATCAGGTCGCTCTTGTTCTGCATGGCGCGAGTCCAGAGCTGGATCTGGCGCTGACGTTCGGCATCGTCGAGCTCTGCGATCGGGAGTGGTGTGTCCGATGCAGTCATCGTGCGGGATGGTGCTGCCTTGAGGGCTGGCGGCGGAGGTGCGGTCGGCTTGGACGAAGCGGAGCCCTTCGCGGGTTCAGCGTCCATCGGACCGCCGAAGAGTCCGCGTTCCTCTGCATCGAGTTCCTCGTGGGAAAAGCCGGCTCCCGTTTGGTCGAACAGCGATTCCGTCGGGGGGCGAACTGCCTTTTCTTCTTCTTTGGGTGAGTCGGAGCGCGGGTCATCAAAGCGCTCCCCCATCGAGGCCATACCTTCGAGTTCAAAGTTCTCCCACTCGGCGCGCACCAAGGCGTCAACCTGATCGGCCGGAACCGAGGCGTCTGCCTCTGCCTCCATCGCGGAGAGTTCTTCCTCGGACATCGGAGAAAAGTCGTCCTCCCCGGAGGCCGGGTCCTTGGGCACACCCTTTCCTACGGGAACAGCCGTCCGAGATCCCGAGGACTGTTTCCTTCCCTCGGTGGCGGGATTGTCTTCCGCCGGTGCCCGATACGTCCCGATATCCCCCATCACGACGACCGGGCGGTCGTCTTTGCTGGGTGGTTCGATGTTCTTGGTGGCGTAATCCGGAGGTGGGAGGTCGTCGCCAGCGATGGCCTCCTCGTCCGCGAGCACCCGAGCCTTTGCAGCCACGGCGGCCTGAGCTGCCATCTCTGCCTCGAGTTCCTTCGGGATGCGCTCGGAGAATCGCAGAACCGTCGTGCCAAGGGTAACTTCGTCCCCTTCGCGGAGTTGCACCTCTGCGCGGACGTTCTGACCGTTGACGGTCGTGCCTCGCCAAGACTGGAGGTCGCGGAGAAAGAATCCACCATCGCGGCGAACAATCTGAGCATGTTTCTTGGATACGAACCAGTCGTGCAGGCGCACGTCGTTGTCGTTGGCGCGACCGATGGTGGTCTCGCGGCGGGCGACGCGGAAGCGCTGGTCGGATTGCTTGCCCTTCACAACGACGACCATGCCGGGGTTCGGCAGGTCACCTTCCGATGTACCGGAGGGTCCCGAGGAGGAGGCCATCGAGCCCGTACCGCCGGAGGACATCGAGGCGGCGGAGCCTGCGGACGCCATGCCCGAGATGGGCGGAACAGCCGGGGCGTCGGCGACGGGGATCTCCGGGAAATTCGTCGTCTCCTTGCCGTTGAACTGCAGGGAGTGCTTGCCAATCTGGACGAGGTCACCGTCGACGATCTCGTGCTTGGTCACACGCACCATATTGACCATGGTGCCGTTGGCCGAGTTCAGGTCGGTGAGGATAAACTTACCATCCGCGCGCCGAATGCGCGCGTGGTTGCGCGAAACGGACAGGTTCTCGATGACGATATCGTTGTCTCGGGCGCGACCAATACTGATCACGTCCTTGTCGAACACGTACCGCTGAACCAGTTTGTCGCCCAGTTTGACTATGAGTTCTGGCATTGCCGTTCCGACCGCCGGTGGCTTCCCGTGCGTGGGTGTTCGATTCCACGAATGAGGGCCATCTGAAGTCGCCCGCCAAAGCGGTGCAACAAGGAAGGCGCTTGTGAAGTAAACGTTTGCATGGCCCGACAGTGGGCCACGTTCGGAATTCTTGGGCAATCCTTTAGCGCCACCCGGAGAGTCTTTTAATTCAGGCATCGTCATTGCATCACCAGCCCCGAACCCCGAACTTCAGGGGCAAAGGAAACAACCATGCGCATCCGACACATCCTTTCCGCCGCCACCATCGTTCTGGCAGCGACCCTTGCAGCGCCGGCCCCCGCCCAATTGAGCGATCCAGCCCTCAGCGCAGCACCGGCAGCCAAGCCTAACACCACGAATGACAATCTTGTACGATTGCTTGGCGACGCCGTGAACGCGCGGGAGCGGTACAACAAGTTCGCCCAAAAGGCGGATGAGGAAGGCTATCTAAAGGTAGGTAGTCTCTTTCGCGCGGCAGCTCGCGGGGCGGAGGTGCACCGCGACAACGCACTCGCCACCCTCAAGAAGGCAGGCGTGAAGGTGGAAGTCCCTGCCCCACAGCCTGTCGAGGTGAAGAGTACCAAAGAGAACCTTCAGGACGCGATTCGGTCCTCCAACGAACGGTCCGGGCGTGAGTACCAGACCTATTGGGCCAAGGCCCGGCAGGAGAAGGCCGCGGATTCCGTGCGAACGTTCAACTTCGCCCGTCAGGCGGAGAAGAAGCTGGGCGACCTGCTCAGCGAGGCAGAGAAAAACCTCGATTCTTGGAAGACTCCAAAGACCACGTTCATCGTTGTGAACGTTTGCGGGTACGTGACCCCGGACTTGGGATTGAAGAAGTGCCCGATCTGTTTCTCCGAGCCGAACACGTTCGAGAAACTCTCCTGAGCGAGTTGTTTCCGCCCCTCCCCTCGTGGGAGTCCGCACACCCGATCGTGGTTCACTTCCCGATCGGACTGCTGCTGGTTGCGCCGTTGCTCGTCATCCTCGGCCTGATCCTGCGCCCGCACGAGAGGGGCCTCTTCATCGCGGCGCTCTCTCTCATGGTGGTCGGAACGCTGGCGTCATGGATCGCCGTCGAGACGGGCGAGGCCACTGCCGGCCTGGGTGTCGTCCCGGATGAAGGGGCCCCCATCCTCGAGCGCCATGCTCAATTGGCCGAGAACGCACGATCGGCGTTCACCGTGCTGACGTTGGCATTTGGCGCTTTGGTCTTGGTTCCAATGATCTGGAAGAAGGATTTGGAGCATCGGTTGACCATCGGGTTGGCAGTCGGGTTCCTCCTCTTCTATGGGGCGGCCTGTTTGCTTCTCGTGAATGCGAGCCACGCGGGCGGTCGCCTCGTTCACGAATTCGGGACAACCGCCTGGATGTAGGCGCGGGTGTTTCGCAGAACTTTTCGCGGTCGGGCTTGCTCCCAGCCGAACACATTTGAATCTCTCGTCGGCGGCAGGATGTGAGCATCCGCCCCAAGTCGAAAGGAATCGATACCCCCATGCGTTCAGGATTCAGGCTCGCAGCTTGTGTGTTCTCGTTGGTCGCGGCGACATTGGTGTCCGGCTGTGTGATCGCGCCGGTGATGCCCCCTCGTGGACTCATCTACACGGATCAGAAGGCCCCCCTCTTTCCGGGCGGCGAGGACGGTTCCAAGGTCGGCAAGTCCTCCGCCCACTCGGTCTTGTTCCTTGTGGGATGGGGTGATTCAGGGATGAAGAAGGCGATGGAGAATGGCGGCATTCAGGAGATTCGCCACTCTGACTATCGCGTCGAGAACTACTTCCTCTTCTACCAGCGTTACACGACGATCGTTTACGGAGAATGATCATGGAGGTGCACTTCGCGCAGAGGCGCGGAGCACTCGCCGCGGGTCTGGTGACCGTGGCATGTGTCCTCCTCGCCGGGTGCAGTGCCACCGGCTCAAAGGCCGGCATCGGGACGCCCCCTGCGATCATCTACAAGAACGACACGACACCCCTCATGGTGAAACGCGGGGACGCCGGAGAGGGACACTTCCCTCCCGTCGCGGTTCCGGCGAATCTCGCTGCGGGTGAATCGACCGCGTATAGTTTCGCGCTCAACATTCCGGGAATTCCGGGAGGCTCGCTGATGAGCTTTGGTTGGGGCGACATGTCCACCGAGCGTGCCCAGTCGAACGGGAACCTCGACGAGGTCCTCTTCGCGGACGCATCAGAGATGAAGATCCTCGGCATCTTTACGCGAACCAAGGTGAAGGCCTACGGCCACCCGAAGGCCCCACAGCTCGCGGGCGCAGAAGCGGAGTAATCCGCACGTCGTTTCGTGGGCGCGCAGTTCAGCGCGCCCACGATTTCATTCCCTTACCAACATCACAATCCACGCACCACGTTTGCGGAAGACTTTCTCGACCCGATAACCGGGAGGTGGAAGCACGACGTCCGGATCGTCGCGCGGGGACTCCGTGCTGAACTTTAGAATCACATCCGGCGCAGATTTGCCGATCGATTCCCCCGGATTCCGCGCCGTCGTGAGGAACGGCATCTTGACAATGCCATGCGCCGGATCACCGAGGTATTGATGAAAGGGCCAGATCGCATCGACCCATGGCTTCTCAATGCCGAGGCCGCCGATGTGTTTCGCTGCGTCCTCCAGCAATTCGAACGAATCCACAAACTGCAAGGTGTTCTCGTAATTCTCGGCCGAGGGAGGCTTCTCCACCAGGTTCTTCCTCAGCCACCGTGTCAGGCGTTCCGGGTTCGACGGATGCCACCGCAGGGCGAATCCGAACAGCAGCGGCGCCGCGACGGCGAGAAGCACTGCGTGGCGCCACCGACCACCAATCAGCGCCGCCAACGCCACGAGGGAAATCGCCATCGCAGGATAACATACGATGAAGTATCGCACGAGTGTCCAGACCTCTCGCGCGGATTGCATGAAGAGCTGGGTCGCCGCGACGAGCCACGAGAACGCAATGAGTTGCAGGATACTCATCGGGCGCCATGGGCCGGTGATTTCTGAGTCGGGTGCAACCAACCAGTCCCTCAGACGCTCGCGCACAGGACGACGAATCACCGCCGCCACGATGCCCGCAATGGAGAGCCACTGGAGGAAGTGCATGGCGAGTGCGTTGCCGTTCCACTTCGTCGCGGCGCGCCATGAATGCTCATATCGTTTCACAAACTCGTCCCACGTCGCGACGAGGGCCGTCTGGCGCCCCCCTTCGAACTCCCCGGAGTCAAACACATGCCCGACAATGGCATACTTGATCGCATGATAACCCGCAAAAACCACGACGGGGACGATGAACGGAAGTGCCGCACTGAGGAGGAATCGCCCGGTGATTTCCTTGCGCCGCGCGAGGAGCACACCCGCGATCCACAGAGCGAAGGGCACGAGCGCGAATGCGCCGTTGAGTTTCGTCATCACCGTGAGCGTCAGCCCCACCGTGATCAGGCGCGGACGCCCGAGCGCGGCACCCGCGACCGCGAGCCACACGAACGCAGCCATGTACAAGTCGAGATTCAGTTGGACTGCCTGCGCAACCGTGACGGGATTCATCATCACGAGCAGCGTCGCGACAATTCCAGCACCGCGACCGAGCGTGCGCCTGGTCGTCGCATACACCGACGCGCCCAGCAGCGCGGCCGCAGCCCACGAGAGCACGTGCATCAGCACGACTCGATCTGCGGGGATGAACCAGAGAACCGCGAGTGCCCAGGAGATCAGCGGCGGATGACCGGGGTCCCCCTCCCGGAGGAATGGGAACCAGATGTGTTGGGCGAATTGTTGCGCTGCCGACCAGTGCAGCGTGGCATCGTGGTACATCGGAACGTGCGCGAACTCGCGCTGGGCCAGGACGAAGATCGCAAACGCGATCAACCACGCAAGCAGGAATGGGCGGCGCATCTCCAGGGCGTGCGCCCTTCGCAGCGCAGCGGTCATTTGCTCCATCGTTGGCATGGCGGAGAGTCAGCACACCCTTTGCCGCGGCACAGTCAAAATCGAATCTCTTGCGCTTGTGCCCCGCCCGCGATGGCATGACGCGCTCATGAAAACGATCCTCTTCTATTCCAAGGCGCCGATGAACTACGTGATGTTCCGCCCCGTGGCGGAACAGCTCATGCAGGACGCGCGCATCCGTTTCCTTTTCCATCTTGAGTTTGAGCGCGGCCAAAATCCGAACGGAGTTTACGACCCACTCGGCGTGCGCCGCAGTCAGGTGGTGCCCGGCATGTCCGTGCGTTGGACGAATTACGACCTCTACATGAGTGCTGATTATCGCGTTTCGGCAAAACGCGCGAAACGCAAAGTCCACACGTTTCACGGCATTTCCTTCAAAGGGAAAGCCTATATGGATCACATCAAGAGTTACGATGATGCGTTCCTCATCGGGCCGTATCAAAAGAAGCAATTCGTGAAACGCGGCATCCTCCCGGAGGACGATTCCCGCTTCGTCGAGGTCGGCATGCCGAAACTCGATCCCCTCGTAAACGGCACGTTTCAACGCCCCGAGGTTCTCTCCCGCGTGGGAGCCGATCCCGCGAAGCCTGTCGTGCTCTATGCGCCCACATGGAGGCGCGAGTCGTCGCTGAATCTGATGGGCGAGGAAATCCTCCGCGCCGTGGGCGCGATGCCGAACGTGACGCTCCTGCTCAAGGTACATGACCTCTGCCTGAACCCCGCGATCAACGCGCGTGACTGGGCTGCGTGGCTCGCCGCGGAAGAAGCGAAAGGCGCGCCCTGGAAGGTGATACGCGACTGGGATGTGACCCCCTATCTGGCGATCGCCGACCTTCTCATCAGCGATGCGAGCAGTGTTTCAAATGAGTTCCTCCTCCGTGATCGACCGATCATCTTCATGGACGTGCCTGCGCTGATCGAGAAGTACGGGGAGTACATTGACCTTGAGACATGGGGGCGGAAGACCGGAATCGTTGTGGTTGATCCTGCGGAGCTACCGAAGCGGATCGAAGAGCAGCTCGCCAACCCGGGTGAGTACTCAGAGATTCGCCGCGCCGCCGCCGCAGACTACTTCTACAATCCGGGCACGGCGACGGCGGCTTCACTCCGCGCGACGTACCGCTCCCTTGAACTTACTCCGCCATGAACAACTCGCCGATCCGACATGCCATCATCCTTGCCGCCGGGCGCGGCAGCCGACTCGGCGGGGACGCCGGAGGCGCCTCGAAAGCCCTCATCGATGTGGGTGGCGAGACGATCATCCGTTTCCAGATTCGCCAACTGCGCGCGGCAGGTGTCGAAGACCTGACCGTCGTGACCGGTTTCAAGGTCGAGGAGGTGCGCGCGCATCTCGCGGGAGAGAACATCGAGTTCATCCACAATCCGGAATTCGCGACGACGAACAGCCTGCACTCGCTTTCGCTCGCGAGGGAGCGCGCCCTCGGCGGCACGCTTGTGCTGAATTCCGACGTGCTCTTCCACCCGGAGTGCCTGCGCCGACTACTGACGCAGAAATGGCCGAATGCGATCCTCGTCGATTTCGAATCGGAACTGGGCGATGAGGAAATGAAAGTCCGTGTCGACGCGGACAACGTCGTGACGGCGATTTCAAAGGAACTCACGCCCGAGCCAGGCATGGGGGAGAATCTCGGCATCATCCGCATGGGCGCGGAGGGCGCGCGCGCTTTCTTTGACTGCGCCGCAGATCTGATCGCCACAGGCGAAAAACGCGCATGGGCCCCCCACTGCATCCAGTTGCTCATCGGCAGGACGCACTTCCACGCAGTCCCGGTGAATGGCCTGCCGTGGACCGAAATCGATTTTCCCGAGGATCTGGTGTACGCGCGCGAGGAGATTCACCCGAAGTGCGTCCTGCCCGCGCCAACATCCTCGCGGTGAGAAGTCCCGCACGTTGGAAAGGAGTCTGGTGACCACCTGCACTTGGCACCCCCACGCGCGGGCGGCGCAGGTACTTTGCCCGCAGGCGAGGAACCCTCGTCCGAAGCGCAACGAAGCATGTCGCGAACGCTCTTCACCCACGCGCGGTCGGCGCAGGTATTTTGCCCGCAGGCGAGGCGCGCGAGGCGGGGGGGACGAAGGCGTAGCGGAGCTACGTCGAGGAGCCCTCGTCCGAAGCGCAACGAAGCATGCGGGCGAAATACCAAGCCGAAAGCGTTTGCCATGACGCGCCCCGAAGTGCGTAGTGAGGCACATCACAAGTCGGGGTGATCGGGCGCATGGGCTTTTTCGGTGGTTCCAAGAAAGATGCGGACAAGTCAAAGCAATCGGTCGGTGATTCGACCGAACGCGCGTTTATCACGCCGGGGGCGCAGTCTCCCCCCAAGGGAGGCGTCCCCATGCCGACCGCGCCTCCGCCGCGCGCGCCTCTCACGCGCGCCGATGGTCCGAGCCAGAGTGACTTGAATGCAACTCCCCCGCCGAGTGATGCGGAGGAGAGCGGTGTCTACGGCCCGGGATTCGTCGCTCCGCCGACGCAATTCATGAACGACGCGACGCCTGCGATGACTCCATCGCAGATGCCGCTGCGCCAGCCTCGCATGTTGTCCGCGCCGCGCCCGTCCGCCATGTCCGCACCGACAAGACTTTCGATCGACCTGCGTTCGCTCTTGGCAGAGGCCGTGCGTGTGGGGGCGTCCGACCTGCATATCACCCGCAACATGCCGCCGATCATCCGGCTGGATGGTTACCTGCAACCGCTGGAGGGGCCTCCGATGACGGAGGAGCAGTGCTCGCGGATCGTGCTTGGATTTCTCACGACCGAACAACGCGCGCGATTCGAACGCGAGTGGGAGCTGGACCTTTCGCTCGAGTTCCAGGACATCGGCCGCTTCCGCGTGAACATCCACAAGCAACGCGGCAACGTGGAGGCTGCGTTCCGAATCGTGAACGATGTCATCGTGCCGATTCGCAAACTCGGCATTCCACCCATCGTAGAGGACCTCGCGCGAAAGAATAGTGGTCTCGTTGTTGTCACGGGCCCGACCGGGAGCGGCAAGACGACCACACTCGCGGCGATCGTGGACCAGATCAACCACGAGCGTCAGGCGATGATCGTCACTGTCGAGGACCCGATCGAGTACGTACACCGCAATCACCGCGCGATCATCAAGCAGCGCGAAATCACAAGCGATACGCATTCATTCACCGCGGCGTTGCGCCACGTCCTGCGTCAAGATCCGGACGTCATCGTCGTCGGCGAAATGCGCGACCTTGAAACGATCAGCACCGCGCTGACCGCAGCCGAAACCGGCCACATGATTTACACGACGCTGCACACTCCCGACGCGATCCAGACAATCGACCGCATCGTGGACGTCTTTCCGCCGCACCAGCAGGAACAGACGCGCATCCAACTCGCGAACACGCTGCAGGGCGTTGTTGCGCAACAACTCATCCCGGTACCGGGAAATCGCGGGCGCGTCGTCGCGACCGAGGTCCTTATAGCCACAACCGCCGTGCGCAAGATCATCCGCACCGCCAAGTCCGAGCAGCTCATGACGATCATCCAAACGAGCACCGAATTCGGCATGGTCACCATGGACAAGTCGCTCAAGGACCTCTATCAGCAGGGGCTCATCAGCTATGAAGACGCGATCACTCGATCGAAGAGTCCGGAGAATTTTGACAATATCTGAGGGCGCTCCGGGCGGCGGCATTCGGCGGGCTACTTCGTAAAATCCACTTTGATCGGTCCGGTCATGTTGGACTGAACGCGGAAGTCTTTGCGCTCCATGGTCGAGGTGCGCACGAGCGAGTACTCCCCCGGTGCGAGCGGCACATCGAATCCCTGGCCGAGGACCTCCAGCATCGTCTCCGGCGTGTTCGCCGCCGGGCGCGAGATGATGAGGAATTGCTCGGTCGAAGTGGCCTCCTTGCCTGCGGCGAAGATGGGCTCAATCCGGGTGCTTGGGCGTTCGAGACAGCTCATTGAAATGTCGAGTGTCTCACCCGCCATGATCGTGACGAATCGTGCGCTGTCGTCGTTTCCCTCGATCCAGACTTTGGCGCGCCCCGCGGGCAGGCCGGTGAATTCGAACCGTCCGTCGAAGTTCGTCGTGGTCCATCGCGATTCCGGGGTGGTGACTTCACTCCCGAAAGCCGTCAGATTCGAGATCAGTTCGATCTTGGTATTCGTGCATGCGGTGCCGATTTCGTTGCGCACCATGCCGCGCAGTGCACCTGTGCCACCAAGTGGCGCGACAACCGCCGCAGAAAGTGGGGGGCGCAGCGTGACCCCCGCGAGGACCTTGCGGCTCGCGCGGTCGCGTACCGCCAGCAGGTATTCCTCTCCGGCTTCGAGCTGAGTGACGCGAACGAGACCCGACTCGCTCATGGCGATTTCGGGGGTCGGCCAATCCGCGATCGAGAGCCGGGCGGGGATCGCGCCGAAGGGGCGCTCCGACGTGTTTGTGATCGAGGCTTCGAGTTCGGCCACGGGATGACGTCCGGTCCCGACGAGGCGCACCGTCGCGTCGGTCAGCGGCGCGACCTGGATGGTCTCCTCGAGGCGATCGTCCCCCGGCGTCAGCACGAGGCGATTTCTACCCGTCATCGTCACGCTGCCATCGCGCACGAGAGCTGCCACCTCGACCGGGCCCGGGGGGAGATCGATCAACTCGAACGTCGAGGAATCTGCGCCCGTCGTGATGTGGGTGGACATGCCACTGCCCGCGACGATTGAAGGGGCGAGGACCGGCGTGGACGCGTCGGCAGAAACGACATGACCGCTGACCGTTGCGAGGCGGTCGAGCACGGCATCCTGATCCGCGACCGGGATGCGCAGTTCCGCGTATCGGCGTGTCGCATATCCGGGAGCGGACACTTCCATCAAGTATGCGCCGCGACGAAGGCCCACGATGCGATAGCGACCGTCGGCGTTCGTTCTGGTCTCGGCAGTCGTTGGTCCCGAGAGGCGCACGTCCGCGCCACGAATCGGATCCGCCTGTCGGTCAAGGACGCGGCCTGAAACTTCGGCGCCGGATTCGAGAACGAAGTTCAATTCAGCGCGGGTCTCGTCCGTGTATCGCGAGAACTCGAGCGTGAGAGGCGCCGGAATCAGATACGCTTCGCTGCGGGTGTCCCTCGCGATCGAGAGCGCAATACGCGGCGCGGCGACGACCTTGCCGTCGAACTTGCCGAGTGTGTCGGTGACTGCGATGACTTCCGTGGTCGCGGGGGGATCCTCTCCCGTTCCGAAGCCCATAGGCATACGTTTCGCCGAAATCGGAATCCCAGCCAACGGCTCGCCCTTGGGGCTCGAGACGCGCCCTCTCAGCGTGATGGTGCCCGGGGTGCGTATCTCTAGATCGATCGGTTCGGTGACCCCCTTGAGGAACACGGCCTGCACGAGCGACGAGGGCACTCCCTGATCGCAGATGCCGATATCGACGACTTCGACATCTTCGTCGAGGGACACTTCGAACTCGGGTTCTTCCAAAGTCACGATATCGAGTTCAGGCGGTTCGGCGCTCGGGCGTCGAGCGGACACGAAAATCTCCGTGCCAGGGGGAGCGGGATTGCCGTCCGCGGTGAGGACTTTCCCCTGAATCGTGTGGCCCCCGACGGCCGGCGTCGGGGTCGAGGAGGGTGTGGCGCGTTCGGGTGGCTTGGGGGTGACCTCGGGTGTGCCCGCAGGGAGAACGACGGGGGTTGGCGTCGCAGAAACGACTGGAGTCGGTGTCGCGCTGACCAGTACGGGCGCGGGTGTTTGCGATTTCTTGAACATGACGATGCCAAGCACGAGCGCAAGCACCGCAGAGAGCGCGAAAGCGAAGATGGTCAGGTGATTGGACGGTTGTTGCTCAGCCATATGCTCGCATTATCCAAGTACGATGAACCCTATTGCGCTGCCCCGAGGGATGAAGCGCAAGCCGCTATGCACGCCGCCGGGCAGAGAGTGCCGCGCGATACGCCCGCCGGGCGAGTGATGCCGGCAGGAACGAGAGCGCGACGAAGAAGAGCGTGCGCGCACCCCAGGCCGAGGATGCCGCGCTCGATCGCATGTCTCCTCGCCACGCCCCCCCCCCATGAAACAATCGGTGCGCGGCGCGCTTGGAGAGATGCAGCGCACCGGCCTGATCGCAGACCGGCGCGCCAATGCCTCTTGCACGCCACGCAGCGATCACGCTCGAGGTGCATGCAAAGTGTTTCTCTCCATCGCGCGAGAAGCTCCCCTCGACGATTCGGTAGGTCGCAAGTGGCCGCGAAAGGTACGAGGGTTCCGCCCGAGCCGCGAGGCGCAGGGTCAGTTCCCAGTCGCGCGCGGCGCGGTGAATTGGGTTTTCATCGAATGCGGAGGCGATGCCGCGCCCCTCGGCCGCGTCGGCCAACAACTCGCGCGAGATGATCAGCGTGATCAGGGGGATGCCATCGCCCGTCAGCAGTTGAGGAAAGAACGGGACTTCCGGTCTCCAACCGGGGGGATAGTACGCCCCCGGGGGGTGGTCCTCGCCGCCGCCCTCGATCGTCACATTGCCGAACCCCCAGCGCTTTCCCGACTTCGTGAGTGCGGCAAGTTGGAGCTTCAGTTTGTCCGGAAGCCAAACATCGTCCGCGTCGAGAAATGCGATCCACGCCCCCTGAGCGTGTGCGAGCGCGCGATTGCGGTTGATGGAGGGGCTCTTCGAGGGGGCGTTCTGGACAATGCGAATGCGCGGATCCCCCTCCGCGGCGCTCGTGGCGACATCCACGGTGGCGTCGGGGGAACCATCGTCGGAAATGATCAGTTCCCAATCTTGGAATGACTGGGCGCGGACGCTCCGGATCGTCTCGGCGATGCTCTGGGCGGCACGATAGGCCGGTACGATGATGGAAACGGCAGGCATATTGGTATGCGATGGAGGGGGGTTAGAAGTAAATCCCCTGCGCGTGCCGGACCGCAGCCTGCAGCGCCAGCTCGTACCCGTATGGGCCAAATCCGACGATCACCCCACGGCAAACCGAGGCCGTAAAACTGCGATGACGGAACTCCTCACGTGCAAAGGTGTTGGACACGTGCACCTCAACCACAGGAATCTCGATGGCAGCAACGGCGTCACGGAGTGTGACGCTGGTGTGGGCGAGTCCTCCGGGGTTCAGGATGGCCGCTTGGTGCGTTCCACGCAGCCCGTGAAGGAAATCGATGATTTCCCCCTCGTGGTTGCTTTGGTGAAATGAGAGCGTCACACCCAGCGTCGTTGCCACTTCGTTCAGCCGGTCCTCGATTTCAGCGAGGGATGTGGTTCCGTAAACACCCGGTTCCCGCGTCCCAAGCAGGTTGAGATTGGGGCCGTTGATGACTCCGATGCGTGTCATACGTTTTCTCCGAATGCGCGAGTTCTCTTGTCTCAGTCCACGACGAGAGAAACGATCCTCCTCGCATTTCGTGCAATCCCTTCTTTTCGAGTTCCATGCTTCCCACGACAAGTTCCCTCCCTTCCACCCTATCGGCCATGATCATGACCCTGCTGCTTGCCGTTTCCGTTTACGGCGCACAGGGCAAGTCTGCCATACGCATCGAGCCGGAAGAGTACCTCCAGAAAATCAAGACCCGCGTCACGAACATGACGCCCGAGGGATTCGACTTTGAAATCGAAAGTATGCATGAACCGGGGATCGTGCCCAACGGTGCCGCGACCCTTCCGATCCTGATCGCCCTCCCCTCTGGAAGTTCATGCGAAATCCGGATCGTTGAGGGCATTTGGGAATGCGTCCCTGAGTATGGGGTGATCGAGGCAGGTCTCGCGATCGACGCCACGACCGAGGGGGGATTGAAGTACGCCGCAGCAAACAGCTTCGTGCGTACCTCGGCCGTCGATGACTTCCGGTCCGTCGGTATCGCCCGAGCCCAGATCAACGTGTCGCACATCCCTGAGCGCACGACCCGCGCAGGAGAAGTCGCCGGTGGCTTCACCGCGATTCTTCGCAAGGCCACACTGCGCGCCACCTTCAAGGGGGGGAGCATTGGTGAAGCACCTGGTCCCGCGCCGGGGGATCTGCCGCGAATCGATCCCTTCCTGATCGAATTCACAAAGGGCTTCGTGCTCAACGATGAGCAAGTCCCGATCTTGAGTCGCGACTTCCAGCCAGACATGCAGGACGCGCTGGCGAGGTCGTGGAACGAAATGCTGATTCGCGCGGGCGCGGCTGGCCCGATCGTCCTGATGAAGACAATCAAGCCGGGCATCTATGAAGTGCGCGCGGAGGACTTGGTCGCCGCAGGCGTTCAGCCGGAGAAGTTCGACCTCGCAAAGATTCGCGCCTTTCTCGGCTCGGAGGAAATAGCGCTCCTTCCGACGGGGGCGACCTCGGGCCCATTCACCGGAAATGAGTCCGTTGTCTTCTTCGTGCCTGAGGAGCGATTCGACCTTGAGCCGTGGAAGCCGATCTGGCTTCTGCAGGACTCCGAGGCGCCAACGCAGCCTCGTCGTTGGCGGCTCGATGCGGATCGCGTACCCGGGCGCGACACAGGACCCGCCAGACTGCGCCGCAGCTACACCCTATTCGAGCCGAACAAGTTTTCACCGCAGACTCCGGCGGACGCGCCAATGCTCCGTTGGGTGACGGCAGAAATCCCTCAAGATGAATCGATGAATTGGGACCTCCCGGTGGTGGGGCTCTCCGGCGATCCGCGCGCGGAATTGGAACTGACGTTCACCGGCCGTCAACCGGCGGAGACTCAGACAGCGGAAATTTTCCTAAACTTGCAGCGCATCGGCGAACGCAAGATGCAGGGAAAATCAAAGTTCATTCACACGGAAGAAATTCCCAAGGGCCTCCTCAAGGAAGGGATCAACCGCCTCGCGATTCGGTACTCGGCAGACCCGAGTCCCGCGGCAGGATTCACCAATTCGCCCAGCCTTCCCTTCGTGATGGCGAGTCTGAAGTACGACAGCGACACGGAAGGACTGAAGCCGGAGGAGTTCGCAGAACTCACTTCGCTTGGCACTCCCCCGCCGTCGCGATTGAAAGTGCGAGTCCGTGCAGCCACGGATGACGACCCCGTGCTCGTCCTGCAGGTTCGCAATAACCGCGCGCTCACCGTGCAACATGCTGCGCCTGTGCAGCGTGAACCCGACTCACTCTTCGAAACGGGCATCTACGATCCCCGCCAGGGCGACAGCATCGTCTTCGCATCGAAGTCGAGCTTCCTGCGCCCGCACTCGATCGCAACGGTCACTCCGCCCAAGTCGTGGAGCCAGTCGAGCCCAGTTTCCTATCTCGCGATCACGTGGGATGGAATGCTCAAGGACCTCCAGCCGTTGCTGGACTATCGCAAGTCACGCGGCGAGTTGGTGGATGTCCTCACGGTGGACGACATCTACAACGCGTTCTCGTATGGGTACAAGGACTACAACGCGATTCGCCTCGCGCTGCGCCATGCCCTGATCTCGCGTCAGGCACCGCGCTTGCGCTCCGTTCTGATGGTGGGTGAATCGAGCGAGTATTGGTGGGAGTTGTCGAAGCCCAACACATCGAACGCGCTGATTGATCGCGTGCCCGCACACGGGTGGAGAAATCCCGACGTGGGCATACGCGGCGACGATTCCTATACGCACCTGATCGGCGATGGACCGTGGTCGGATGTCGAGATCGGTCGCCTGAGTGTGAACACCGGTGAGGAGCTCCGCCAGATCACCGATCGAATCATCAAGTACGAAACGTCGAGGCCCGGCGGTGGATGGCTTGGGCGACATCTCTTCGTGGCAGACGATGAACCAGAGTTCTCCTCCGTCGCAGAAAAGATCATTCAAACGGATCTGGGTCTGGGGACATTGCCGGAGCGACTGTATCTTGAGGATCAGATTTTTGACAACTACCCGCGCATTCGTGGACGCAAGCGCAGCACGTCCGGCACGAAGAAGCTGATCGATGCCTTGAGTCGCAGCGCGCTCTTTGTGTCGTACTATGGGCACGGCGGGCCGAATGTGTGGTCGCACGAACGTCTCCTGCACCTGCGCGATATCCCGTTTGTCGAGAATGAAGGACGCGAGCCGGTCCTCCTGGTCGCATCATGCGACACGGCGTGGATCGATTACCCGACGGACCCGGTGAAAGAAAGTCTCGGCGAGCTGCTCCTGCGCAGCAAGAACGCGGGCTCGATCGCCATCTGGGCTCCGATCGCGGGGACGTCATCATTCGAGCATCGATTCGTGCTCGGTCGTTTCTACGAGGGACTCTATCACTTCGATCAGCGCCGAGTGGGAACGCTCGCACTGCATTCGAAACTCGGATACTTGCTGGACCGCAGCACGCCGTATGTTGCGAACCAGTACATCCTCCTCGGCGATCCGGGGCTTCGCATTCCGGACATCTCCGGGGGCATCGACATCTCCGTGGACACGGCCGACCCGCGCGCGGTGCCTGACGAACGCATCGAAGTCAGCGGCCGTGTGCGCGGCGTCGCACGCGGATTCGCCGAACTGACACTCCTCGACAAGGACCGCAAGCCCGCGGACCAGACACGTCGCGTTGAACTCCGTCGCGGTAAGTTCAAAGCCACCATCGTGCTCGCCAAGGACATCGTGCCGGGCACGTATCACTTGCATGTCAGCGCGTGGGACAGCGCACTTAGGAAGACGTTCGTTGAAGAAACACCGGTCGTGATTCGCCCGCTCAAACTGCAGTCGGAATGGGTCGAGCCGGACATGACGGCCGAGCCAGGAACGCAGGCTCAGGCACTCCTCCGAATCACGAACGAAGAGTCGAAGGGGCTGTCCGGACTGCGCGTGAACGTACGCGACCGGATCGCACGGACGCTGCATGGCGCGTCGGTGGTGGAGCTTGGCGCAGGACAGACGCGCGAGGTTCTCTTCCCGATCGAAGTCACTCCCGAGTTGCAGGAAATCGAAGCCACGATCTTCCCCTCGTGGGATGAGCGTCAGGAACAGCCGCCGATTCTGAATCGCCGCTTGCGCATCATGGGGATCGAGGATCCGTCACGCAAGTTCGTGATCAATACGAGTTCCCTCGTCATCCAACGAAGCGAAAACAGCGCAACGACGCGCGTGATTCTCCCCGTGGAGAATCGCTCCTTCGACACAACGGATTCTAGTCGGGTCACACTCTATCGTCTCGATGGGGAGAAGGAATCGATTGTCGATGGGTCGAAGATCCTCCCTCCTCTCGGCCCGCGCGAGAATGCAGAGATCGTTTTCATCACCACGGGTGCGATGGAACCGGGCGAGATGGAAATGCGCCTGGATGTCGCCAAGGATGACGGCGTCACGACCGAGCCGCTCGAGATGATTCAGTTCCCCGTTACGATCCCGAATCGGATCGACTTGGGCATCGTATCTGGATCGTTCCAACCCATGCAGCCGGAGACAGAGCAGGGGGAGACTGTCTTCTTCGACATCTCTGTCGTGAACATGGGTGATGTGATCGTGAATCGTTATCGCGTGCTGCTGTTCCGCGATGCGGCGTGGGAAGCAGGCTTCCGTCAAGGCAGCGAGGTGGAATCGAATGCGATCAACCTCCTGCCACTGCATCCGGGACAATCGACACGGTTCAAGATTCGCATGGATCCGAATGCGGACGTTGCCGTCGGCTCGCGCAGAATCTGGGCCGGTTTGGAACTCCTCGATGGCTTGAAGGACATCGACCTCAGGAACAACGTGGCGATGACCGTGATCGAGGTCACACCGGGCTCCGACCTCGCGGTCGAGCCGGATGGCGCGACACAGAGCACGCGCTTCGTCGTGCCCGGTCAGGTCGTACAACTCGCCGTGCCCTATCGCAATCCCACAGACGAACCGTTCGATTTCCCGATCACGCTGAGCGCAAGAGCAGAAGGTCCGTTCGTTCCGAGCGAGCCTCTCTTCTTCGAGCACATCAACACGGGAATCCGTCCTGGCGCGGGAGGACTCGCGCAGTTCAACTGGACGGTGAAGCCCGGTCAGAATCGCGTGCGTTTCATGCTCAATGAAGAGCTCGAGTATCCCGAGAGCTCGATCTCGAACAATGATTTTACATTCAGGTTCGATCGCGTTCTCTCCCCAGCCTCGGACGAGAGAATCCGCAAACCAACCATGGCGGACCTCGTGGAATTCGGAGAACTCACCGACTTGTATCGCTCGCCGGATGACACGATGCAGATCGTGCCGCGTCCCAGCGGAGACTCGCAGTCGTTTGATGGCCTCGCGAACTATGTCACAGTACAAGCGAACCTGGGAATGCCGAACGCGCCGGACGCAGCGGACGACATGTATTCTCCCGTGGGTGCAGAGAAGCCCTACCTCGCAAGCAGCCCGACCGAGAACCCCACGCCGGTGGTGATTCGACTCCCTGTGGAGCGGCGTGGAACGAATCTCTTCGATGTGTACATGACGCAGCGTGGCGCGCTCGCAGGCGACAACGTTCCCTCGGGGGATTTCAAGTATCGCTTTGGAATCCAGGAGCCGTTCCAGACGAAGACGCGCGCAGCAGCAGGCCAAGTGTATCTCGGGCGCACCTATCTCAAGGATGACTTCATCGAGATGCACCTGACTGGGTCCGGCACGCCATCGCGCAACGAATTCTACTCGGTCACCCTTTCACCCGTGCGCGGCTCGTACACGTGCATGCCGATGTCGATCGCGGGATTGAAGCCCGTGCGCATCGCAAGCGATGTCACGCTCCCCCGCACGAGCCGCGTTGAGTTCCACGTCCAGTATGGATCGGGCACGACCGAAGAGCCCCTGTGGGGTGAGTGGCTCGCATGCGGATTTGGTGGGCGATTCCCTGCCGCACCCGAAGGAACGCAATTCATGCGTTGGCGCGTGAACCTGCTTGGCGGCAAGGATGGTCTTCCGATCATCAACGCCCTTCGTCCCGATTACGGGACGGAGCCGGAGGAACAAGTTCAGTGACGACCGAAGCGAGGCCTCTCCGAAAAGCACTCCTCTCCGATGTGAAGAGGATGTTGCCGATCTGGGCGCTCGTCTTTGGAGCGGCCGCGGGAACGCTGCTCGTTCTGCGTGAAACAGGGCGGCGCTACATCGAACGCGGCCTCTACGCGAGCGGCGATACGTGCACCGTCGCGGGCATTCGCGCCGCGGCAGGTGAAGCGGCGTACGTGAAGCTAAAGGAAGAAGCAGAGGCGAAGCTGAAGCTCGCAACCAGCAAGGACCCGAGCGAGGTGAGAAATGGTGCGCTCGGCATTTTCAAGGACGATGCCCGCCTCGACCAAGTTGCTGAGAACCTGCGCGAAGCAGCACGCCTGTGTCCCGGTTACGAGCACCTCTACTACGACCTCTCGGAAGTCGCGCTGTGGCAGGGCGAGGCTGGTCTTTCTCACTTCTATCTGGGGAAGTTCCACCGCTCGCGTAATGAACGTGACGCGGCGCGCATGGAATTCACGCTGGCTTCGGAAAAACTCCCGGACGATCCACTTCCGCACATCGCGCTCGCCGATGTGTTGCTCGACGAGGGTGACACGGCCGCGGCGCAGGGCGTGATGGATCATCGTGAGAAGGAAGCGCAGGAATCCATCGACGGTATGGGAGTGCTGGCGCGGCTTGCCGTGATCCGTGGAGACAACGACGCCGCGCGCGAACTTGTGCTCAAGGGCCTCAGGCAAGAACCCTCAAGCCAGAAGCTCGCAGGGATTCTGCAGGGCATCACGGATGCCATGCCCGACCCGGTCGAAGCTGCGAAAATCTATGCCGAGTTGGCCGCCCTTCCCGGGAGTCACTCCGCTGGCATGCACCACTTGTCCGGTCTGTACTTCGCCCGCGCCGAGGCGTGGAGCGACGCGGAACCACAGTTCGGACGCGCAGCCGCATTGGCGCAGAACAACGTTGTCGTCCTATTCGATCACGCGGTGTCGTTGTGGCATCTGAAGAGATACGATGCGGCGCGTGACGTCTATAACCGCGCCGTTGCTGTGGATGTCGAACAGGCGGTCACGTTGAAGAATCGTTCAGCGATCGATCCGTCCCAGCGTCCGTGAGCCAGGAGCACCGCCGACCAGTCATCGCCGTGGTCATCGCATGGGCGGTGGTCGCGCTCCCCGGCCTGATGCTCGGGTTCTTTGCAGACGATTGGTTTCAGCTTCGCCCTCGATCCTCGGCGGAAGTCCTCGCAACTTTCTTCGGCGACTGGAACACGGGTGCGGTGGGCGTCGGTGGATTCTATCGCCCACTGACGCGCGTCTCGTTCGCTGTGGAACACGCATTGTTCGGTGCATCCTCCGTCGCGAGCCACGCGACAAACGCGCTCGTCTTTCTCGCGCTGCTGCTTGGAGTCTATCGCGTGGCACTCCTGCTCACCAAAGGGCACCGGTGGAGTTGCGCGATCGCGACCATGCTTTTCGCGTTCGGGCCGCTCAAGAACGAGGCGCTCTACTGGGTGAGCGCGCGTGCGGACTTGCTCGCCGCGGCGTTTGGCATCTGGGGATTCTGGGGCGCGCTGCGCGCCATCGAGCGCGAGGACGCGCGTCACATCGCGACATGCCTGATCGGACTGGCGGGAGCGATGTTGTCGAAAGAGGTTGGCGTCGCCGCCGCAGTCTCGACGACGGGCGCGGTTCTTCTCCTTCGTCCTGTTCGCCCATGGCGCGCGTACGAAGTGTGTCTCGCTGCCCTCCCAGTCATTCTCCTGCTGAGTTATCTTCTCCTTCGCCAGAGTGCGCTCGGAGGCATCGGTGGATACTACGGCGCACGCGCACAACCGATCGCGATGTCCGAGGTCATGCGCAACCTCTCACGCATGTTGTCTGCGCTCTTTAGCCCCTCCACCGGTGTGATGAGCGGATCGTTCATGCACTACGGTGGCTATGCGTGGATTGGATGCGTGGGAATCATCCTCCTGGTGAGCAAGCTCTATCGCCCCTATGTCGTCGCGATCTTCTGTGTGTTGCTGTCGATCGCGCCGATGGGGGGACTGCTCATCACGCCGCAGGATGGATCGCGCACACTCGTGCTCGCCCAAGCTTTTCAAACGCTGCTCGTCGCGGTGTTCTTCTCGCGCATTTCCCAGAAGCCCGTCGTCGCGATGCTTGTGACGCCAACGCTCATCGGTCTCTTCCTGTGGAACACAGTCGTGTCCTTCATCGACTTCAACTCATTCCGTCGCGCGACTGCCCCCACGCGTGAAGTGATGCAGTCCGCAGAATCGATCATCACCACGCTGCCGTCGGGCGCGCGCGTGCTTCTCCTCGATCCTGCCGATCCGCCCGAGGGACGGCGCATCTTGGCACCCGGGATGGCGTTGTTAATGGCAATGCAGACGAAGGCAGCTCTCGCCGGCCGTCCAACGTCTCTCGACGGAATTGAGATGGTACTCGGCGAAGCGGAACGCGCAGGGGACGACGCTGCAACGCCGACGCTGCACTGGCTGCGCGTGCAGGAAGACCGTGGCGTGCGCCACACGCGATTCATCGAGACGCGCACGATGTCACTGCTGGATCAGGCGCGCGCCCTCATGCCTTCGGGGTACTGCCTGCCCGGTCAGGGATACGTCCTCCCCATGGAGGAATCCTCCCCCGCGGCAATGCTGAGAGTTCGCATCACGGGCACCGGTGAGCCACTTTCGTTTCCAAGCATCGAATGCAAGAGTGAGAGCGGGCACGTCGTTGGTGCCTCGTCGTTCATGCTGACCCGCAACGTGAAGGACAAATGGGAGTACACTGCGTATCTGGAGACCGCGCAGACCACGCGCGTCTTCGTGCTGTATCCAACCACCGCGCCCGTTCGGTTCTCGTTGCTCGGGCTTGATGTCACCGAATATCAGTCCCCTCTCAATCTGGATGCTTCTGATTCGCCAGCGCCACAGTCCAATCCTTCGGATCCGCCGACCACGTGATGCATTCATACCTCCAGGAGCAACGCTGACATGCGAGTGCTCGTGACCGGATGCGGTGGGTTCGTCGGCCCCTGGTTGACGCGACAGTTGGTCGCGCACGGCCACGTCGTGATTGGTACAGCGCTCGAAGCCGCGCACGCAGAGTTGGTCGAAGGTGGTGCCCTCATCGCCGCAGATCTTCGCTCGCAGCAGCAGGTCGATGCGCTGGTGAAAGGCGCGCGCGCGGACGCGTGCATCCACCTCGCGGGGATGTCGCATGTCGGCGAGAGTTGGCAGTTCGCCGCGGATGCCATCGAAGCGAATGCGACCGTGGCGGTGCGCATTGCCAAAGCGCTGGACGCAACCGGCGCTCGACGATTCGTGCAGGTCAGCACGAGCGAAGTGTATGGCATCGTGAAGCCAGATGCACTGCCGCTGTCCGAGTCCTCCCCAGTGCGCCCTGCGAATCCGTACGCGGCAGCGAAACTCGCCGGTGAGGAGATGCTGCGCGTGCTCGCGCCCACGATGAAGATGACCGTCACCGTGGCGCGTCCTTTCAGCCACACGGGTCCCGGACAAACGACGAAGTTCGTGTGTCCCTCCTTCGCGAGACAGGTCGCTCTCGTTGCGCGGGGAGAACTCGATCAAATTACGCACGGCGACTTGTCCGCGCGTCGCGATTTCAGTGACGTGCGCGATGTCTGCCACGCGTATCGGCTCTTGCTCGACGATTCGTGCGCGGGAGGTACGTTCAACATCGCCAGTGGAAAGTCCCACGCGATCTCGGAGGTACTCGAGATATTGCTCGATCTCGCGGGGCTGCCGTACACACGCGCGCGCCTGGACGAATCACTTCTTCGCCCGATCGAACTCCCCGAACTTCGTGGTGATGCAACGGCCCTGCGCACGGCGACGGGTTGGGCGCCGCGACACGAGCTCAAGGAGACGCTCTCCGATTTGTTGAGTCACTTCTCGCACGGTGGTTCGATTTGAAATTCCAATTCTCGGCGGCGGGATCGGTGCAGACGTTCGTGCTCGCGCTGCTCGCCTTCCTTACGCCGCTCTTCATCTGGCCAGCCGCCGTCGATTCGTACGTGCTGCCGAAATGGACGATGCTGGTTCTCGGCACGATCCTATTCGGCATCACGATCGTGTGGGGGATGATGGACCGACTCCCGATGCGTGTCGGCTTTCACCCGGTGAACGGGTTTCTCTTTCTCGCGTTCCTCTGGAACATGATCTCAATCGCGTGGGCTCCATCTTCGGAACTTGCCTGGATGGAGGTTCGTCGCACGGGCGCGCTGCTCGTTGCGATCTTGCTCGCACAGTCGTTGCTCACCTCGCGACGCGATCGCGTGCTTCTCGTGGCGAAGGGCCTTCAGGGTGCGTCGATGCTCGTCGCTCTCTGGGCGATCGTGGTCGATGTGCAGACTGCTTTCTCTCGGAGTAGGCCGACAGTTGTCGCAACGCTGGGTGATTGGCGCGACTATGTCTCGACGGCATCCTTCGGAAACACGGGGCACGTCGCGGATTTCATCGTGGTTGGATTTCTCGCGTGGATGGGATCGTTCGTTTTGACGCGAAGCACACGCGTGCGAGTGTTCGCGGCAATTGCTCTTTGGGTTCATGCGGCCGCGCTGATTGTGACGTGGTCGGTGCACAGCAACCTCTCGCTCATCGTTGCCTCGATCGTGCTGTTGGTGATCCTGCGCGCGGACACGAAGCTGTTCGCATGGAATCGGCGCGCGAAGTGGGTCGGTCTCGCGTGCGGATTTGCCGCTGGGGTCGCCTTTTATGTCGTGGACCATTCATCGAATCCCCATGGCAGCGCCGTCTGGAATCGCGAAGGTACGGCGAAAAATGGCGGCATCTTCGCACAGGCTTTTTCCTCCGATCGATGGGCCGCCGGCGCGCCCACGCGAAAGGCGATCTGGCTGACCTCGCTGGAGATCGTTCGCAATGATCCGTGGGGGGGCACCGGCGCGGGCAATTTCACGTACACCTATCCCGCGCAGCGCAGTGTCCTCGTCGAGCAAGATCCGAAGCTCGCGCGATACGCGTCCACCTGGACGAATGCCGCGCACAACGATTTCCTCCAGACCTGGGCGGAGACTGGAATCGTCGGCCTCTTCCTCTTGCTCGGGGCCATCGGCATATCGCTCAAGCAGTCGTGGGATCGCATCTCGGGTTCGCAAGAGAGCCCCGGCACGCGGTTCCTCCTCGCGATTGGCGCGAGTGCGCTCGTCGCACAAGTCGTTCAGATGCAGATGAGCTTTCCGCTTCAGCTCCCGGTCTCGAGAATGATCTTCTTCGGTCTCCTGGTTCTCCCAGAACTGCTCCCCGCGAGAGGTGGCGCTGGCGACGAGCGCTTCTTCGTGCTTGTTCAGCGCCACGTTGGGCCTCTGCGAGTTCGAATCAAACTGGAGAATATGCAGATTCCCCGCGAACTGGGGATGACGCTCCCTCTCCCACTGGCGCAGCGCTTTGCCGCCGTCCTCCCCGTGGCGCTCCTGGGAGCCTGGCTCGCTTGGGGTGCGTTGAAGCCCCTCCGGGCTGATATTGCGTATCGTCCCGCCCGCGAAGCCAAACGGCTGTTCGACCAACTGGGGGGGAACCCCTCCGACCCGCGTGTCGTCCAAGCCGCGGAGATCGTGGAGCAATCGGCAGCGCGCACGCTCGCCATCTGGCCGGGTCACGTCGATTGCCGGAGCGGATACAGCGATTTGTTGGTCCGGACGGGTCGGTTTGAAGAGGCGCTGGAGCACGGATCGTTGGTGGCAGACAAGTTAAATGCCAATGAGGTTTACTTGCGCCAAGCCATATCACTAGACGCGCTTGGTCGCCCTGACGAAGCGCTCCCCTACTGGCAAGAGGTCTTCCGGCGGCGTCCGGACTACGGCGAGCTCTACCCGAACGAGGCGAACCGCGTCCTAGCTGCCGAGGCAGTTGGTGCTACTCCTGGGGATTGATGGGGGCTCAAGCTTCGGGCGGTAGGCACGTGTGGAACTTCATGCTCGTCCGTCGTCGTTCCCGAGCGATCCAGCTCCGGCCTAACTTCCCTCGAGGAAGTTGAACGCAACCTCGGCATCGACCGAGTCCATCGACACTGTATCTGGCAGGGGGGCGATTTTTCCCGTGCGCTTGATCGCCTGAATTGCGAGATCGTCGAGCGCGCTGGAACCGCAACTGGTTTTGATACGCGGGCTCGTCAGCCGCCCGTCGCGATGGATCGTGAACGCAACGACGGCTGTCTTGTCGCGTTGGTCGTCGTCGGGCACCTTGAAGTTGCGCCCGATGTGCTGCAAAGCCTGGCGGGCATAGTAGTCCGGCAACCCGAGCCCAGTCAGCTCGTTCGAGCCAACCTTGGCTGAGCCCATACCAGCCCCGGCAGGGGACGATTTGCCCTCGACGCTCTTGCCCGGGGTCGTGCCCGGGGACTTGGACGGACTAAGCGCAGCTTTTTCAGTCGCCTTCGTCGTGCTTGTCTTTGTTGTGCGCGTGGGCGGATCCTTTGGCGGGACGAGGTCGTGCGATTTGGAGGGCGATAGGGCGGCTTCGGTCGCCTTGGGCGTCGGCGTCGCCTTCGGGGTCTGCGTAGCCTTCGGTTTCGGTGTTGCGGTGGGTTTGGGCGTGGCTTTGGGCGCAGGCGTGTCCGTGGGCTTGGGCGTCGCCTTTGGCTTGGGCGTCGGAGTCGCCTTCTTGGAAATCTCGAGTTCCTTGACCGCCTCTTCGGGTGGGGGAGTCGGCTCGGGGGTGCTTCGAGGTTCCGGTGTAGGCTCGGGCGTCGCCTCGGGTGCCGGGCGAGGCGTGGCCTTTGGGCGGTCGGTCGGCTTGGGTGTCGCGCGCGGCGGGGGCGGCTCGTCCGGCGGCGGAGCGATGGAGACCTCGACGGGCCCTGCCCCGGCCTTGGAGGGGAGTCCAGATTCTCCGAGGAGATTCTTGGACCTCTCAGAGATAAAGAAGAGTGCTGCCGCGATGAGGAACACCGCGTGGAAGACGGCGGAGAGCCCGAGGGCGCGACGGAGTCCGCGGTCAGCCATTGAATTTACTTAGGTTGAAGCGCCATCACGGCGAAGGGTGATGATGCCGAGGTTCTCGACCCCGGCGGAGCGAAGGCGTGAAATCAGGTCTGCCATGACGTCCCAGGGGACGCGCTTGTCGGCCTCAAGGGTGACTGGGCGATCGCTTGACGCAAGCAATTTTGCTTGCACAGAATCCACGAGTGAGTCGGCGTCCACGTCTTTCCCGTCCACCATGATGGCCGTGTGCTCCTCCCCGCCTGTGCGCCAAACGACGCGCACTTCCACGGGCTTGGCCTTTTCCTTGTAGTTCTGCGCGTTCCTGACCTTGGGCAGCTCGAGCTCGACGCCATGCTTAAGTGCAGGCGCGACAATCATAAACGCGATCAGGAGGACGAATACGATGTCCAATAGGGAAGTCACGTTGATCTCGGCGTTGACCGTACGCCGCTGACGCATGCGTCTCATCGGATCTGTCCTCCACGGCGAAGAATTTCGCGCTGAGAAAGCGCGGTCAGTTCATTCGCAAAGACGTCCATCCGCCCTGTGATATCAATGATGCGCGCCGTGATGATGTTGTATGCACACACGGCCGGGATGGCGACGAAGAGGCCAAAGATCGTGGTGACGAGGGCCGTCGAGAGCCCCGGGGCCAGGGCCGCCAGACTGGCGCCCTCGCGTCCGAGCGCTTGGAAGCTCCCCAGAATTCCCCATACGGTCCCGAAGAGCCCAATGAAGGGGCCGATCGTGGACGCGATCGCAAGGAGATAGAGGCCGTTCTCGAGGCGCTGCTGCTCATCGGAAATGACCCTGTCGATGACACATTCGAGGATTCCACCGCTCCTGGCCTGAAGCTCGACGGCCAGCGCCGGGTCATCTGCGCGAAACCAATCCTCGGCCTCGCACTCGACGTAGACCTCGCGTGCCATTGATGCTAGTGGACTTGAGCCGTAGTTGCGGGTGATCCGAAACACTTCGTCGAACCCGCCCTCGCGGCGATTGAGGAGTGAGATGAATCGATCGGATTGGTGGGTGGCGGCAAAGACCTGCCGCCCCTTTTGATACATGACGGCACCGCTGAGGATCGACATGCCGACCAGGACAATGATGCAGATCCAGCCGACGAGGTCGTTGGCGGCAACGGCGCTGACGAGATCGGTGCCCATATCGAGGGCGAGCAGGGACGGGAGAAGGTTGTTCATCGAGGCCTCGAATACGTGGTCTCGACGCCCTGAATGCGGGGACGTTAGTCGCGATCCAACCCTAGTATTTCCAGCAATCGATCTAGATCATCCAAACTCTGGTAGGTGATTTCGATCGTGCCCGAGGTGTTGTTTCGCGGCTTCATCCGGACAGGACAGCCGAGTTGTTCGATGAGGCGCTCGCGCAGGTGATCAATGTCAAGATGATCCGCACGATTTTTTATCGGTAATTCTTTGAGGGGCCCCTTCCTGGGGCGGGCCGTGATCATCTCGGTCGCGCGGCGCTCGGCTTCGCGCACCGAGAGCCCCTCGCTGACGATCGCGCGGCGAAGCTCTTCACGCTGCGCGGGGAGGGTCATCGAGAGGATTGCCCGGGCGTGCCCAGCGGTCATGCGCCGCTCTTGCAAGTCGAGGAGAGCGGTCTCTGGTAACGTCAATAATCTCAGAAAGTTAGCAATGGTCGGCCTCTTCTTTCCGACGCGATCCGCGATCTCCTCCTGGGTCCACCCGAAGGAGTTCATGAGGGCCTTGTACCCACGGGCCTCTTCGATCGGATTCAGGTCGTCACGCTGGACGTTTTCGACGATCGAGAGCTCCAGCATCTGCTCCTCGTTCGCCTGGAGGAGGATGGCGGGGACCTCTTCGAGGCCGGCAATCTGTGACGCGCGGAGGCGGCGCTCCCCTGCAAGGAGGGTGTACGAGCCCGGCTTGTCACCGATGCGCACGATTAGGGGCTGCAAGACCCCATGGCGCCGGATCGAGTTGGCAAGGTCGGAGAGGGAATCCTCGTCGAAGGTCGTTCTCGGCTGGCGCGGATTGGGTACGATCGAATCGACCGATATTCGAAGCACGGAATCGTCGTTGCCCTCGGTGGCCGCAGGAGGAGCGGCTGGCATTGGCGCCGCGGGCTGCTCCTTCTTTGGACTGACCGGTGATCCAAGAAGAGCACTGATACTACTGGCGATAGCGTCGCGCCGGGGTTTCATGTGCGTGCCTTCTTGCGCGAGGCGTGAAGTCGACCTAGGAGCTCGAACACGAGGGTCTCGTAGGCGCGGGCGCCAGTCCCCCAGCGGTCGTACTCGAAGATGCTGCAACGCAGACTGGGGCATTCGCTCAGGCGTACCGTGCGCGGGATCGATGCATTGAACACCAGATCGCCGAGTGTGGCGCGGAGGCCGGCAGTCACGCTTTGGGATAGGTTCGTCCGCCCATCAACCATCGTGATAACGAACCCAAGGATGTCTAGCTCCCTCCCCGACTGGGAGGCGAGCAGTTCGACCGTGCGGCGGAGGTTGTTGACTCCCTCGAGGGCGAGAAACTCCGCCTGGACGGGAACCAGAATGTTGTCGGAAGAGGCGAGAATGTTCAGGGCGAGCAGCCCGAGCGACGGAGGAGAGTCGATGATGATGTGGTCGTATGTGTATCCCGCGCGGACGAATGCACGGCGGAGGATCGATTCGCGCCCCTCGGGTGCAGAGAGGAGCAGCGCGAGCTCGGCGCGCACGAGCTCTTGCGAGCCGTTGAGAATATGCAGGTTATCGTATCGACTGGGTGCTGGTACCGGCGGGGGAGTGTCGGGCTCAAGGAGCAGGTGGGCAGCAGATTCGGCAGCTTCCGGGTCGGCACCGAGACTGAGGGTGGCGTTGGCCTGGGCGTCGAGGTCGACGAGGAGGACCGTTCTCCCCTGGAGGGCGAGACCGTGCGCCACGGAAACCGCGGTGGTCGTCTTGCCGACGCCTCCCTTTTGGTTGATGATCGCCGTGACGACTGTTTCACGTGAAACAGTCGGGTGCGCCGCAGCCCCATGGTGCGCCTGAATTGCTGATTTTATTGCTGTTTGATCCATCCGCGTCGCCGATCCGAGAGAGAAACCCATCGAAGCACAAGCAAAGTTGCCTGATCCTAGCGGCCTCAGCCCCCAATCACACAAGGACAATTGCCGTCCGTGGCTTGACATCGCGCATATTGTTGGGGCACATTCCGCGTGTCACAGCCTGCTGGGGGTTCGCCAAGCTGGTAAGGCATCGGCCTTTGGAGCCGACATTCGCAGGTTCGAGTCCTGCACCCCCAGCCACATCCCTATTTCGGAAATCAAACAATCGTGTCGCGCACAAATTGCACCGCCATCGTGCTCGCGGCGGGCATGGGAAAGCGCATGAAGAGCAACCTCCCCAAGGTGCTGCACGCCGTCCTGGGCGAGCCCATGCTCGATCACGTCCTGTGGGCCCTTGAGGGCGCCGGTGTCACCCGGCCTGTGGTCGTCGTTGGACATGGCGCCGCCGAGGTTCGCGCCCATCTCGGGGATCGCGCGCGCACGGCTCTTCAGGCGGAGCAATTGGGCACCGGTCACGCCGTGAAGTGTGCGCTGGAATCGATGGGCGAAAATGACGGGACGGTCGTCGTCGCGTGCGGCGATACTCCACTCCTCACGCCGGAATCATTTCGCGCATTATTGGATTTTCATCGCGCAGAAAATAATTCCGCGACCGTGCTATCCTGTGTCCTGGACAACCCCGCCCACTATGGCAGAATAATTCGGAATAATTCCGGCGGAGTGACGGGAATCGTGGAATATCGCGATGCTTCCGCCGCGCAGAGGAATATTCAGGAAATTAATTCGGGCACCTATTGCTTCGAATTAAATGTGCTCAGAAATGCCGTCAATAAAATCGCCAATTCGAATGACCAAAAAGAATATTATCTCACCGACACGATCCATATTTTGGCCTCTGAGGGTCACTCGGTCGATGCACTTTCCTGGCCACATTGGGTCGAGACAACCGGCGTCAATTCCCCTGTCGAATTGGCGGTGGCGGAGGACGCACTCAGCCACCGAATCCATGCGCGCCACATGGCAGCCGGCGTCGTGATCGAAAGCCGCGCCACCGTCCGCATCGGCCCGCTCGTCGTGATCGGCGCAGGCACGCGCCTTCTCCCCGGGACGATCATCGAAGGGCGCTCGCGCGTCGGCGAGGGTTGCCGAATCGGCCCGAACGTGCGGCTGGTGGACGTGGACCTCCCCTCCGGGGCCGTCGTCGGCCCGCAGGAGATGCGGTTTCCGCGGCTGCGCTCGTGAACAAGCGGTTTCCTTTTGCCCGCCGACGCGGCCCGGGGTCATCCTCCCTCACCATGTTTGCCTCCTTCGCCGACCAGCCGCCCGTCATCCTGAGCGGTACTGCATCCAACACGCTGAGCTCCCAGATTTGTTCCCACCTCAAGATCCATCAAGGTGGGATGGAAATCTGCGCGTTCGCGGACGAAGAGACCTTCGTCAAGATCCTCGACAACGTGCGCGGTGCGGACGTGTTCGTGGTTCAAGGGACGTCGCGGCCCGCGAACGAGAACATCATGCAGCTCTTGCTTCTGATCGACGCGGCCAAGCGCGCGTCTGCAGCTCGAGTGACGGCGGTTGTGCCGTACTTCGGCTATGCGCGCCAGGATCGCAAGGAACAGGGCCGCGTGGCTCTCTCCGCCAAATTGGTCGCTAACATGATCCAGACGGCAGGGGCGGATCGCCTGCTCACGATCGACCTGCACGCAGGGCAGATTCAGGGCTTCTTCGACATGCCGGTGGATCATCTGCTCGGCGGGATGACGCTGATCGATTACGTTCGATCCGCAGGGCTTAAGAACATTTGCGTGGTTTCTCCCGACGTCGGGAACGTCAAACAGGCCCGCAATCACGCGGACATGTTGAACGCTCCGCTGGCCATTGTGGACAAGCGGCGCCCACGGCCGAACGTTTGCGAAGTCATGTCGATCATTGGAGAAGAAGAGGTTAAGGGACGGACGGCATTGATCTTCGACGATATGATTGACACCGCGGGGACCATTGTGAACGCTTCCAAGGCTCTTCGTGAGCGCGGCGCGACGGAGGTGTACGCCCTCGCAACGCACGCCGTTTTTAGCGGCGAGGCGATCTCGCGTCTCACGAATGCACCAATCAAGGAAGTCATCGTCACAAACACGATCTTCCACGATCCGACGTCACTGCCGGATAAGGTGAAAGTGCTGAGCATCGCACCGCTCCTTGCGCAGGCAATCGACCGGATCCACACGCACCGTTCTGTGAGTGATCTGTTCCGCCAAATGGCGCACTGATCCATGGGCCGGGCTTGAATTTCGGAGGAAGTACCGTCATGAGCAGTACTCTTGCAATCAAGGCTTCACCCCGCGCTGGCCGCGGCAAGGAAGCCTCGGCAGCCATGCGCCGCACGGGCAACATCCCTGCGGTCGTTTATGGCGCACACAAGGACACTCTCGAAGTCGCGCTCGATCGCCGCGAGTTCGAAGCTGTCCGCTCCAAGACACACGGCGAGCAGGTTCTGATCGACGTCACCTACGCCGACGGCGCCAGCGAGAAGGCCTTCATCCAGGAGGTTCAGCGCGACCCCGTTTCACGCGCCATCCTGCATGCCGACCTCCTCCGTGTCAGCCTCACCGAAGTCATGGTCGTCTCCGTCCCCGTCATCGCCGTCGGCATCGCCGCAGGCGTGAAGAACGACGGCGGCACGCTGGAGCAGGTCTCCCGCAAGGTCACGATCAAGTGCCTTCCGACCAAGGTTCCCCCGCACATCGACGTCGACGTGAGCGCTCTTGGGGTCAACGCATCGCTCCACGTCTTCGACCTCCCGGCAATCGAGGGTGTTGAGTTCGTCGAACCGAAGGCCGTGCTCTTCGCAGTCGGTGCCAAGACGAAGGAAGAGGCCCTCGCAGCAACAGCGGCGGGCGTCGCTCCCGAAGTCATCACCGCCAAGAAGAAGGAAGAAGGCGCCGCTACGCCGGAAGCACCGGCCAAGGACGCGAAGAAGAAGTAATTCTTCTCCTCGTAGCGCAGTTTCCTCACATCATCCGCAATCAGGACGCCGACCCGCAAGGGTCGGCGTTTGCTGTTGGCGATCATCGTGGCTCGGGGCGCATTCTACTCGAGCGAATCGCGCACACTTCTCCAGTAACGCACCAGTGGGTCGGTATCGACCGAGCCATGGATTCGCGCATAATCCGGGATCACGCGCACGCCGCGTGAATCGTCCTTTTGGCGGTTCGCCTTGATTGTGGTCAGGATGCGGCGCACAAGCGCTCGCTGCTGCTCTGCGGTCAGGGCATCTGGGCGTGTCAGATACGCGATCAACTCAAGCGCGAACCTATAGAATTCGACCCCCGCGCGGACCGCGTGGTCGGTGACGAAGTTCTTCCCAACCCCCGGGAGCTGCTTTTCGGTGTAATACTTTCCGACCGTTGGGATTTCGCCGGCTGCGGGCCCGGTCAGGGCCGCGCTCAGCCGCGTCATGGCGGCCTTGACCATGGGCTCGAAGTCTTCGCGGAATACTCCCTTCTTCATCGGCTCTCGCACGGCGCGATTTCTCGAAGAATATTTTTCCGCATTTCTCAATAATCCGTATAAATTCCCGCCGACCTGCCACCCGGGCATCAGCTCGTTCCAACCCTCCGGGATTTCGGGAACGCGGCGGACGGGAGAATTAATTAGCGAAAATGGATATTCGATTTTTTGCGGCAGACAGGTGACCCCCGACGCGATCAGGGAATATGGGGCCTTTAGCGAATTAAATGGGAATTTAATCGTGCAGCCGAGCCCATAAAAAACGCCCTCGCCAGCGAAGTGCTCCTGATCCGCAGCTCGTCCGGAATGGTTGCTGCCGACATTCGCGCCATACGAGACATTACCGCGACCGCCGAGCCAGAAGGTGGCAATGCAGAGCGCCTGATGCGAGAAACCAACGAACGGGCCAAGGTAGGTCGAGCTCAATTCCCCGTTCGCAACCCCGGAGTTCGGCGCGAGGATCGACGAGTTCACCACCGCGTTGGAGCGCGCCCACGTGGCCTCGCCCATGTAGGCATGCTCGACTCTGGCACCCCCTGAAATCTCGACGAGTTCCTGCGCCACGAGTCCGCGAATCGTCCCCGAGGCGGAGATGCGCGAGGGACGTTCGCGCGTCGAAAGCAGGATGATGTCCTCACCGAGCGGGAGGCCGTCGATCTGCGCCCCCGGGCCGATGTAGGCGCGCTGCAGCGTGCCGACATTCGACACCTTCGCATCGCGACAGATCATCGTCAGCGTCGATTCGCATGTCGCGGCGAAATCGCGCACGTGATCGCGCCATTGCGAGATTTCGGGATCCTTTGGGTCACGCAGCGCCAGCTCAGCGATTTCGTCCGCGCGTGCTTCGGAGGTCACGGGCATGCGCCTCTGCCCCGAGCCGGGGGCAAAGGCGATCTCCGATCCGAGACCGAAGTGGTGCTTCGCGGTCGATCCGATCGTGCCGCAGCGCGTGACCTCGGCGTGTGCAGCGACGACGGTGTGCATCATGCGAGTCACGTCCAGGATAAGCGCACCACGACCAATGGCACAGTCCCACATGCGCGAGTTTTCGATAATCGCAGGAGACTGCGATTCAACCGGCGCGAAGAGGATGCACGATCCACCGAAACAATTATTCCGAATAAACGCCAGCTCAAATTGCCCGTAAACAAATACCTGCCCCCAGTCGGAGCTTTGGTTCCCCTGGGATTCCAATTGAGCGATTTCATTCGGCGAAAGAGGACGAATGGATTTTTCGAGAAATGCAGGGGGCGTCCCGGGGAATTGCTGCCAGGGGCCGAACTGCATGAAAAAGGCGCCGTCGTAATCCCGGCGACGCATTGCGTCCATGTTCAACTGCATGTGGAGGACTCCCTCTTCTTCCTGCTCGCGACGAAATACTCGGCAAGAAACGCGGCGGCGCGAGAGACATCTTCGTCCGCATGTGCGGCTGAGAGGCTCAAACGCACGCGACAGGCCCCCTCAGGCACCGTCGGGGGGCGAATCGCCGCCCCAGCGAACCCGGCCGTGCGCATTGCGTCCCCGAGCGCAAGCGCCTCGCTCGGGCCGGGGCACATGATCGGCAGGATCGCTGACTCTCCCCCGAGGACAGGAACCGAACTCGCGCCGAGGGTGTGGCGGAAGCTCGCGGCAAGATTCTTAAGCCGATGCACGCGACCCGGGTTTCGAACAATGATGCGCACGGCAGCGAGCGCGGCACCCGCGGCGGCGGGGGAGAGGCCCGTCGAGTATATCTGTGTCCGCACCGAGTTGACGCACCATTCGCGCAGTGCGCGCGCGCCGAGCACGACGCCCCCTTGTGCGCCGAGCGCCTTGCTCAACGTGGCCACGATGATCAACCGCTCCGCATGATCGGCCGGTCGGATTCCAAAGTGCGCAGCGGTCCCTTCGCCGGACGGTCCAAGCGTCCCCGTGCCGTGCGCATCATCCACGATCACGGTCGCATCAAATTCATCCGCGAGTCGCAGCAACTCGGGGAGCGGTGCCACGTCCCCATCCATGCTATAGAGCCCATCGACGACGATCCATCTGGCGCGTGCGTCCTTCGCGCGACGAAGCAAGTCGGCGAGCCGATCGACATCATTGTGCGGGAAGACGCGGAACTTGCCTGCGGAGGATCGCGCGCCATCGAGGAGACAGGCGTGCGCGAGTCGATCCACGAAGACGACATCTCCCTCGCGCGGAAGCGTCCCGAGAAGTCCGCTCCCAGCAGCGAAGCCACTCGGGAAGAGGAGCGCGCTCTCCGTCCCCTTGAAGCGCGCGATTTCACCCTCGAGTTCCTCATGCAGTTCGGAGTTTCCGGAGATGAGCCGCGAGGCGCAGGCGCCTGTGCCGTACTTCTCGATTGCCGCGCGTGCGGCATCGCGGATGCTTGGTTCGAATGAGAGGCCGAGATAATCGTTGCTCGAAAAGTCGACGAGGCGCGCTCCATCAATCTCGATCCAGCCGGGGCCTCGACGAACGTCGCAGGGAATCTGACGGCGCAATCGCGTCGCATCTCGCGCAGCCAGATCCTCATTCAGGTCGTGCAGGAGACTCACTTCTTCGGCTCCTCAGGCATGCCTTGGACCTTTACTCGCTCGAGCAAACCGATGCGATCCATCATGAGGGGCACGGTCGAAACTTTGGGTTCTTGAATGGAACCGCCAATTCGGAAGCTGACCAAGAAGTTGCCAAGCTTGTCGAGCACGCCGAGCGCCCCACCAATCAGCGGCACGCCCTTGAATCGCTTCGAGACCACCGTCGCTGTGACTGCAAAATCGAGGAGCGCATCGAACGTCACCTTGCCTTCTGCGTAGAGGGTGATCGCGGGACTTGTGACGACAAGGTCGGGGAGGTGCACTTCTCGTCGCGCGACTTTCAGAGTGCCGCGCATCGTTGTGTCTTTGCCTTCTGTGGTCGATGCGATGTTCAGCACGCTGCGCACGGACCGGAAAATGTGGCCACCAACGAAGCTACTTTCCTCGACGAGATAATCGCCTTCTCCCTCGTACGTTTCCTGTGCCTTGAGTCCGCATCGAAAGTGGACGTTGCCGGAGACGAGACCGTCCATTTCCTCCTGAACACCACGCAAATCCGTCATGAAAGTTCGGACATCGAATCGGCGCATTCCTCCGCGCAGGTCCATCAGCACCGGCTTTTTCTCGCCCTGAAAGGTAAACGTGCCGTCAGCCCAACCGTTGCCGCCATACGCTTCGGTCTTGAGGTCCGACATCGAGAACACGTTGTTGCGATTTCGCCACGCCTCGTAGCGGATCGCGCCTGAGGTGTTCTGCCCCTTGAAGTTGAGGAACTCCGTTTTCTTTGCGCGCACCTTGCCATCGAGAACGACCATCAACCGCGGGAGCGTGGAAGGCGCGCGGCGGCTCGTGTGGACGTACGGTCGTGCAGCGACCGGCAAAGTTCCCCAGCCATCGAGCCACCGATTGATGTCGAGGAAGTCCATTTCGGCATCGAAGACAATTCGCGTCATCGCCGCGATGTAGATCTGGCCGGAGACCTTCATGTCCTTCGATGGACCACAATCGGCGAGGATGTTCCTGAAGAAAATTCCCTCCTCGTTCGCGGTGGCATTCCCACGGATGTTCTCGATCGGCATGGGGAAGTCGCGCGCGTGGAACGAGATAGGTTTCTCCTGTCGATAGTTCGCCGCGTAGGTCAGCCGCAGCGGTGCCTCGCGCTTGACTGAGATCAGCTTCCCGCGCGTGCGAATAGTAGAAATCCAGCGGCGCAGAATATCGGGCGCGTCGTCGAGAGGCTCCGTCGCTTCGAGACGTGCCTCGACATCCGCAGGGAGTGGTCCACTCGCAACAAGATCGACGAGGTCATACGGAAGAATCACGAAGAGGAATTCGAACCACGTGCGGATGTTTCCGGAAATGGAAAGCGCCGTATCGTCTGCGCTCCCCCGCAAGTCGATCTTCGAGCCCGGCGTGATGCCGTCGATCACGTCGGCCGTCAAACGTCGCAACTGAATCGTGGAAGTCGTGACGACGAGATCCATCGACCCGTTTCGCACCTCGAGCGCATTCGGCTCGAGCGGGATGCGGCCCTGTGCGTCGTTCAGCGTCAGACGCACCTCGTACTCCGGAGTCATCGGCGTATCGCTGCGCCAGGTTCCATCAACCTCGGCGTGATATCTTCCCGCGATGGTGTCCGGTGCGAACGGGACATAGATCACGCGCGAGAGCACATCGACGAGTTCCTCCGCGGTGCCGTCTGCCTCCGCGCGAACGGAGAGCGTCACCGGCCCCTTCTCTTCACCCAGGGACGAGATCGGTGTGCCGCGCAGCTCCGCATTCGCGAGCAGTCGTGTGCCGCGCACCGCGGCCGTCAAACGTCGCAGCAGGAGCGCGCCGTCGTCGTATCTCAATTCTCCTGGATCGACGTTGATCGGTTCGCTCGCGCGATAGAGGAGAACGGATCCCCTCCCCCAAAGGAGCGACGCATCGCGCAGATGAAAGTTCAGATCGATGGGCGCTTCATCGGGATTCGGTGTGCGCACCATCGCGCCGATGTCCGCAGAGATTCGCGCCGTCACGGGAAAGTCCATCGATGCGATTTCGCGCGGGACGATGCCAAAGCGTTGAGTCATCGAGAGGATTGTCGAGGCATCACCGTCGGCGGTGATGTCAAGCGAGCCCGTCGTCTGGTCCGCGCCGGGCAACGTGATCGGCAACCGCGCATCGACGCGCGCGTTCAACGAACCAAAGCCCACTTCAAAGTTGTCGGCGAGGAACTCGCGCGGGGAGAAGACGAATCGACCTCGCTTGATCATCAACGGCGCGGGCCAATCGCGCTGGCGCACCGACCATCCCGACATCTCGAGCGAGGCCTTTGCGTCGAGCCGCGCGACCTCCAGGAAATCCCCCTCGGCAGAAATGCGCAGCGACAGTGTCGGCGAAGTTTCCGTCGGCTCGACAGTGTATCCACTCGATCCCAAGAAGTGAGAGCGCAGCACGCGCAGCGCAGGCGCGGGAACTTCGCGAATGTTTGCGGAGATCGCGCCGGGCAGCTTCTCTGAAAATCCGATGTGTCCGTCTGCGGACACGGAGACTTGATCCCCCACAATGCGAACATCGGGAACAGAGAGGACGCTCGTCTGGGGATTGTAGGTCGCCTTGGCATAGATGAGAAGGTTGCGGTCGTCCCACTGCTCGCCTCCGACGCGATCCTCTCTTAGCTCAAAGCGTGATGCGCCGACCTCGGCGGAAAAATCCCACTCCTCCTCGGCGGTCATCGGCGCACGACCGCTGGCGTTGAGTCGCAGCCCGTGAAAGCGCCCCTTCACTCCGCCGAGACCCGGGATCACAACCGGTAGCCCGAGGCCACCCAAGTCAGATCGCACGGTGAGTGAGCGCGTACCCGGATGATACGTGAGGTCCAACGCCCACGGCTCGGATGCGTCTGCTTCCGCGAGACCGGATGCCCGGACGAAGACAGGCGAATCAGTCGCGCCGCGCGCATCGATCTCCACAAGCCGCGTGAACAAACGCAACTCGGGGAGCTGGGGGTTCGGGGGTTCGGCTCGGACCGCGAGTTCGCGCACGACGACTCGGGGCGATCGAGGAATTCCGGTGGGGGGACCTGCGGGTGCGCCACTCGCTGAGTTCTGCACAGGGGTCGTCGCGCGCGTGATCCCCTCGATCGCCTCCCGCAGAGTCGCTGCACCACCAGTCAGTCGCAGCACGCCTTTTTCATCGTGTCGAATCTCGACTTCAGAGGGAGCCTCGATTTCGATCAGCTCGGGCCACGTCCCATCGCCCGCGATCATGTTCCCCGGTGCCCCACTCAGGCGGATGCTGCGAATCTCGAACGGTGTATCTCCGACTTCTTTTCCGGGAATGGAGATTCCGAAGAGGGTGACCTCGCCCCGCGCGATCACCAGCCGCACACGATCCACATCCACACGCAATCCCGTGCGGGCAGAGACTTCACTCTCGAGTTTGCGCGTCATCCATCCCGCGGATAGTGGCAGCATGACCACCATCACGAGCATCAGGATGATGACTGCGGGGAGGTATACACGCACGCGGCGAAACAGGGTTCGCCAGCCGCGCCGTGTGGGCATGATCTTCATGACAACAACTTGATTTCGGGTCCTCTTCTCGTGCTTCAGCGGGCGATGCAAACTCTGATCTACGATCCGCCTCCAGCCCGGGAAGCGCAAGAGGGTTGAAATGACGCCGACGGAACACCAACCGGGCGGCGGGGATTTCAGCCGCGCCATTCCCTTCGGTTTGCCCCGGACGAGCGCCCTCTCCATCCTAATTCGGTTGCACACTCCCCCCCTATCGCCGCGCCATGTTTCCACGCTGAAAAGTTTCCAGGAGCAATGAATGCCAGCATCGAATGATCTCCCCACCGACGCGTCACAGAATGCCGAAGGTGCGTCACCGATTCGGATCACGCACGTTCGCCCCGTCGTTGGTGGAGGAGCCGTGCCGGTCCGGCGCGTCGTGGGGGATTGGGTGCATGTCAGCGCGGAAATCACGACCTCGATTGGCGGATTCCTGAATGCAGCAGTCCTCTTTCGCCACGAACAGGACGAGGCGTGGCAATTCGCCGAGATGATGCCTGACGATTCAGGGACGGCGTGGCGCGTGGCTTTTCAGGTCACGCGACCGGGGCGCCATTTCTACACCGTCGAGGCATGGTTCGAATCGTTCGAGGACTGGCATCTTTCGCTCAGGCGGGCGGTCGCGGGCGGCAAACCGCTCGGGAACCTGCTTGAGCAGGGGATTGCGCTCATCGCAGAGGCCAAAGCCGGTGCCCCGCGCGATGTGGCGGCAGCGCTCGGCGATTACGCGGCGCGTCTGCGCTCTGGCCGGGACGAGGTTTCTCGCGCTGGGATCGCGATGGAGCGGGGACTCAAGGACTTGATGCGTATGTACGGCCCGCGCGCGAATGTGGCATCGCACGAGTTCGAATACGTCGCTCTGGTTGAGCGCGCCAAAGCCCGATTCAGCGCGTGGTATCACATGTTCGTGCGCTCCTGCACGAACGACCCCGCCGTATCAGGCACGTTCCGGGGGGCAATGGATCGCATCGACGACATCGCTCGGATGGGGTTCGACACGCTCCTGCTGGCCCCCATCCACCCGATCGGGGTCACCAATCGCAAGGGCGCGGACGGGGCACTCGTCGCACGCCCCGAGGATCCCGGCAGCCCCTACGCCGTTGGGAACAGGAGCGGCGGCCACACGGCAATCGACCCGGCTCTCGGCACGGACGCAGATTTCGACGCATTCGTCGAGAAAGCCCGAGGCAAGGGGCTGGAGGTGGCTCTGGATCTGGCGATGCAGTGTTCCCCCGACCATCCCTGGGTCAAAGCGCATCCCGATTGGTTTCTGGACCGGTCGATGAGTCCACGTGGCGCGCACCCGGACGACAAGTTCACCGACATTGTGCCGATGAATTTCGACACCGAGGATTGGCGTGCACTTTGGACCGCCTGGCTTGAGGTCGTGAATTATTGGGCACACCGTGGAATTCGCGCATTTCGCATCGATCGCCCGCATGGACGCCCCGTCGCATTTTGGGAATGGCTCATTTCCGAAACGCGCTCTGAGTTTCCCGATGTCATTTTTCTCGCGGAATCGTTCACGCGCCCCGCCATGGTGCGCCAGCTCGCCCGGGCCGGATTTTCGCAGTGCCTGACGTATTTTACGTGGAGAAATTCGCGCGATGAACTCGCGCGCCACTGCACGGAATTCGCCCCCGAGGAAGAGGACGATTCATTTCAGGCGAATTTATTCGTGAATACTCCGGATGTGCTCTCGGAATATTTGCAGCAGGAAGGACCCGTGGGATTTATGGTGCGCGCGACGCTCGCGGCGACCCTCGGATCATGCTGGGGAATGTACAGTGGATTCGAATTGTGCGACAATCAGGCAGTCGCCGGCAGCGAGGAATATCTCCACTCCGAGAAATTCGCGATCAAATCGCGGAATTGGAATGCCCGCGGGCACATCAAGGAATACATCGCGCGCCTGAATCGCATTCGAGCCGAGAACAAGGCCCTCCATTCAGACGCGCGCCTTCGTCTGCATCGGACCAGCAGCAACGATATCTTCTTCTACAGCAAGACGTCCGCCGACCTCACAAACGTCGTCATCGTCGTCGTGAATCTCGAACCGAAGAAAAAGGACGGTGCCTGGCTCGAAGTTCCAATCGAGGCGTTCGACCTGGGCGAGAACGAGGTCTTTCAGGTGCACGACCTCATCAGCGATGTGCGCTTCCTCTGGCAGGGCCGCTATTGCTGGGTCGATTTCGATCCCAAGACGCCATGCCCCGCGCATGTCTTCGTGATTCGCCGCCGCGTCAATCGCGAGCGGGAATTCGATTATTACCACTGAGCAGCACCCGCTGCGCGCGGCGCTCGGCCACGGAAATCTCGTGGTGCTTTGCGGCCCGTCGCCGCCGCGCTGCGGCTGATTCTCCGCCAGCCTTGCGGGCATACACATACCCAACCAAACAGAACGAGGCGTAGAACACAAACTGCGTCGTCGCATACGCCACATGGTGCGTGATGATGTACATTCCGTAGATCACCATCGCAGGGTACAGGGCCATGAGGATCGTGTTCCTTCGGTCCATCACAAGAGCGTAGAGATGTCGGTACGCCACGCCGTAGAAAAAGAAGAGCAAGCTGCCAAGGTACCAGAATTGCTTGTATGCCGAGTAAATGCCGGTCAGCGTCGTACCCGTGTTCAGGTCCACGCGGAGACGCTCGTTGAGGTCCGTGAAGTCTCCGGCCCCGATATTGATCTGCAGGTTTTTCTTCAGGTCGTAGCCCACGATCTGCCCCGGAACATAGAACACGATCAGCATATTCCAAAATGCCGAGCCGAATTCGTAGCTCCCGCGCCGCGTGACGCTATCCATGATGTAAAAGCCGTAAGCGGTTTCCGATATTGCGCGCTTCGTCTTTCCAATCGCGCGGTTCAGATTTCGCTCAATATTCATATCGAGCAATTGGGTCAGGTCGAGCTTGCCCGAGGTCCGCAGCGTGCGGTACTCGGCGATATTGAGCATGTGAACTGTCCCCACGATGAGCGCGCAGGCCAGGGCCCAGCGTGGCAGTTTAAATCCCCGCACGTAGAAAAGTGAAAATCCGATCGTGACGAGGAACATGAACGTGAGTCCTCGCCGCCCGACATACACGGAGTAGAGCGGGGCCAACAGCGCAAGCCCGAAGAACAGGATGGTCCATGGTGTTTGTTTCCTGAGCACATAGACCGTGCAAATCGCCAGTGCCGGCGCGGACAATCCAGTGAAGAACAAGTATCTCAAGACGCTGCCCGACCACTGTGATCCGGTCGCGCCGGGATGCATGCGCACCATGACGAAGAAGTATGTCGCGATGAGAGCATACAGCGCCCCGACGTGAAACAAGCGCTGATCGCTTGTCGGACATTTTAGCTTATCCAGGAGCACCTTGCTAGGCTTCATATGATAGCCGAGCCACGCCATCGCCACGCAAAGACAGGTCATCGCCATGCCGCGAAGGGCGATGTCCTCCGGCATGGGGTAATTGCGCTGCACGATCGCATAAACGTGCGGCCCCATAAATCCCAGAAATGTGACACCCATGAAGAAGGGGAACTCGAAAATACGCGCCGTGTTGCGAATACCCGGCAGAATCAGCAGGATGCAAAGCACAATAAACAGGTAAAAAAGGAACGTGAGCACTGGACTAATTCCTCAGCCCCAGTGCCCCGAGCAGGTTTCTTGTATAAGCAGCGGGAGAGTACGGCGGGGGATTTTCCTTGAGCGAGGCATGCCCCAACTGCTCACGATAATCTGCGGGTTTCAGCGAACGAATTGCCTCAATAATTGCCACGGAATCGCGAATGGGAACGACGCGCCCATTGTGGCCATCGCGCACGATGCTGTCCGCGTGCGGAGTCGTAATCACCGGCAACCCAGAGGCGAGGGCTTCGCAGATCGCTATCGGTGAACCCTCGCACAGGGAGGGAAGGGAGAACACGTCTGCCCACAGGAATTGCTCAAGCATTTCGGCGCGGGGAATCGCCCCGGTGAACTCGACATTCTTCGGGAGCTTGCTGCGATATTCTTGGGTGAACGCAACCGTACCGACGAATCGTCCGACGACGCCTTCGGATTCCAGCGCGCGCAGCGCCTCCACGAGATAATGCGCTCCTTTGCGCAGACCGACCTCCCCGACGAAAAGCACTCGGAGCTGGTCCTTTGGGCGGTTCCTGCGGGCGTCCTCCGGGGGCGGCTGAAAGAGCGCCGTGTTCGGCACGGCGAGAACTCGATCCGGATCGACTCCCTGTCTCACGATCGTTTGTTTGACGAATTCCGATCCACAGAGAATCAAGTCTGCGATCTGCAATTCCTCGATCTCGCGGTCGATCAGTTCCTTCCATGCTCCATCGTCGCGGCGCGCGTATTGAATTTCTGGATATTTCTCGAATTCCTCCCCGAGCAGCTCCAACTCCACATTCTTCGGAGGGATGGTCTGCTCATGCAGGACAGGAAGCCCGCGTTTCCGGGCTTCTCGCGAAATTTCGAGCGCGGCCGTGTTATAGACGAAGACGGAATCTGCGGCGCCAAAGCCCGATTGAATGACGCGGTTGCAGAATTTTTTTCCGACGGCGAGGTGCAATTCCGCCGCCTGCCGCGCGGTGAGGGGGCGCGTGCGCCTGAGCGCATACTTCCAACCCAGCAACTCGTGCGTGTGAATGCGCTCCGTAGGGATCCCATCGGGGATGCGGCCTCGCAACCTGCGCAGCCCTCGTGGCCCGACACCAGCGGGAATCAGCGAAGCCATCAGGCGTCCGCTACCCTTTGCGGCGCAGATGTCCGTGTGGAAAGACTCGAGGACACCCGCTTCGGCGAGTGTCCTCGGCGTCATGTAGTGCAACCGCGCGCCCAACATGGCGAGCAGGATGCGCTGAGGTGGGGGAATCTTCACGGAGCCTTCGGCACATTCCTTTCCGTTTTCGACAAAGAGTTCTCGCCTCTGTCGGGGTCCGCGCGCAAGCAACCGATGCGTATTCGCGCACATGAGCAATCCATCGAACCAGCCCCCCCGGGAATCGGATCCCTTTAGCACGGACCATGTCACGCGCGACGTGAAGGGCCTCTTTGTGCGCGGGTCTGCCGTAGCGATCGGCACGCAGGCCGCCCGGCTTGTCCTCAATCTGGGATCGATGGTCGTCCTCGGCAGGCTTCTCGCGCCGGAGGATTTCGGCCTCGTGGCGATGGCGATGACGATGCTTGGCTTCGTCAGCCTGTTCAAGGACATCGGCCTCTCGATGGCCGCCGTACAGCGCGAAACGCTCACGCACGAACAGAGCAGCGCGCTCTTCTGGATCAACGCATTCCTTTCGATCGTGCTCGCGATCGTGTGTGTCGCGGGTTCGCCTCTCCTGGTCGCATTTTTTCACGAACCACGCCTCTACGAGATCGTGGTGGCGGGTGCGCTGGGGCTGGTTTTCTCGGGGCTCGCGGCGCAACATCAGGCGTTGCTGACGCGGCAGATGCGCTTCCTGAGATTGGCGCTGTCGCAACTCGTGCCGGCGGCATTGGGGATCATCTCGGCGGTGATTCTCGCGGTGGAGGGAGCGGGCTATTGGGCGCTCGTTTCGCAGCTCGTCATCGCGCCGGCGGCCACGCTCGCGATTTCTGCGGGTCTCTGCCCGTGGCGACCCGCGCGCCCCGGGTCGGCGGAGGGCCTGCGCGAGATGCTCGAATTCGGCGGAGGGATGACCGGGTTTCGGTTGGTCAGTTACCTCGCGCAGAATGTGGACAACTTGCTGATTGGTCGAGCATGGGGGCCCACGGAACTTGGCTACTATAGCCGCGCCTACAGCCTCTTTACACTGCCATCCCAGATGCTGACGACCCCGGTCGCGGCGGCCGCGATCCCAGCACTGAGCCGAATCGTCAACGATGCCCAGCGCTATCGCGCCACGCTGCACGAGATTCTGGGGAAGGTGGTCTTTCTCAACACACCAGGCTCGGTGTACATGCTGGTCTGCGCAGACTGGTTGATCGAGGTCGTGCTGGGGAAACAGTGGGAGGCCTCGGGGCGCATCTTCATGGCATTCGGAGCTTATGCGATCATTCAGCCGATTAGCATCGCTTGTAATTGGGCATTTATCGCCGAGGGCAAATCGCGCGAGTTGTTCCGAATCGCGACGGTAAATGCTATTCTGTTCTCCGCGATTTGTTACATGACGTTGCCCTGGGGGGGATTTGGCGTGGCGCTCGGATTTCTGTTCGGAGGGATCGGGCTGCGAATGCCGATTTATGTTTTCTACGCCTCGCGAAAGACAGCCATCTCCCTGCGCGACATCGCAGGTTCCGCAGGCATTCACCTCGCCCTTGGGGCCATGCTGGCGCTATCCCTGATCGCCCTCAGGGTGTGGCTGCCGCCCCTTCAGGCGATCAGCGGTGCGCTCCTGTTCGGCGTGTTGACGCTCGTCTTGGCCTACGGCATCTGGTGGGTATTTCCGTCCGGGAGAAAATCCCTCAATACAGTGCGCGATTTATTGGTGAATTTGCGCCCATAAATAAAATGCGCGACCTGGATGGCCGCGCATTTTATTTCGCAATCTATCTTCCCGGGTTTTTACGGGGTTTTTTCCGCGGCGGCTTCTGAGGCCGCTGCTCCCTCTTCCTTGGCCTTGCGGAGTTTTTCCTGCTTTTCCTTCATCTTCTTCTGGGCTTCCTCCATGTCGATTTCGCCTGCGGCTGCCGGACGCGGAATATTCGGGGCCGCGGAACTCAGGAGCCCGCCGAAACCGAGCGGCTGCCCAGCTCCCGTAATGCGGGTCGTGCTCCTGCCGCGCTCACCCGCGCGTTCGATTTCATAGTACGTCAGCGTCATCTCGTGCACCGTTGCATCCGATCCACGGAACCTCTGATCGATGAACTGCTGCACGGCAGGCGGAATGGTGGTGGCCTTCGTCCCGACCTCGAGGATTGTGCCGTCCTCGAGCACGCGCGCCTGGCGCAGCGTATCGGTCTCTTCCTCCTCGGCGTTAAAGACGACCGAGTTTCCGATGCGCACCTTTTCGATCTTCGATGGTGGTCCCGAGACGAAAATCCTGCCGAGTGAATCCTGCGCCGCCTGCGGGAGCTGGCTCATCTCGACAACTTCGCCGCGCGATCCGCGAGTGCGCATGTCGCGCTCCTTCGCGACTTCGCCTTCGGCGCCGCGACGTGCGGAGTTCAAGAGTGCGGCCCCGTCCTCCTTGCGACCCATGGGCTTCTCAGCGGGGGGATTCTTCACCGCTGGTTGATCCTTGGGCCTGGGCTTGTCCTGCGCATTGGCGGAGCCCGGTCCGGCGAGTGTGATGGCCGCTGCCAAGAGTGATGCTGCGATGATTCTGCTCGTTTTCATGTGCCGACCTTTCTGAATTTCCTCTCACGATGGAGAGGGAGAAATTGCGAGTCTTACTCGTCCTTCTTTTCGTCGTCTTTCTTGCCGCCGCCGAGCAATCCGCCCAGCGCACCGCCGACACCTTTCACGGCATCGCCTGCCACTTTCCCTGCCCCGCCGACAACGTCGCCTGCCGCCTTGCCTGCGCCGCTGACGACATCGCTCGCGCCGCCGATCACTGCTCCACCGGCATCCTTGACGGTGCCGATCGCTCCACCTGCAAGCGCCTCGGCCTTCGCCTTGGTCGCGTCGGTTACCGCGCGCGTGAATGCGCTCCTGAATGCCCTCTCGATTGCCTCGGCCTGCTGCGTCGCTGACTGCTTCTTGTAGTCGATTTCCAGATCCACCTTGATGGGAACTGTCTCGTTCCTGCCGGGCACCTCGAGTACCGAGATTCCGACACTGCCCAGTGTTCCGCCCAGCCCGCGCAAGATTCCACCGAACCAGGCGCTCTCTCTCTTTCCGTCAGTCGACGAACCCTTTTCGAGCGCCAGGTCACGTGCGACGAAGACCATTTCGGAATCGACCTTGGTCTGCTGCACGGAGCCCTTGATGGAGGAATCCATCTGCCCCGACTTGATCTGCGTGTCGCTTGGCTTCAGTCGCGAGAGCATCGCGAGGGGGAAATTCTTCACATCCAAGTCGTAGTTAATGTCTCGCTCTGCATCGACGGTCGAGGTCAGATTGCCGATGAGCTTCAGCGCGACGGACGAATCAGGCGCGAGCGGGTTCATCCGCACGGTGACTTGCGACTGTTGCCCCGCGGGTGCTGGCGAAACCAGGTCGCGCACATCGACGGTCAGACCACTGATCGTAAAGTCCTGCGGTCCGGAATCGTAGGTGAGCGTCTGCACGACGAGCCCCTTCTTCACCTCGAGCAAGTCGAGTCGATAGGGCGCCTGCTCGACTTCCGCGCCGCCTTCCTCGGTCTTCGTGTCTGTGCGTTCGTTCTCGGGAATAGCGCCCGCCTCGTCGGTTGGCGTCGGTGAGAAGAGCATCGCGAGCTCCTTGATCGCGACGAAGTTCACCGAACTGTCGGCGAGTTGCTCCGACCGAATCTCTGGCGCATCCACACGGATGGACTTGATGTGCGGGTCGTTTCGCATGAGCGAGGCGAGATCGATCTCCATGCTCATGGCATCGAGCGTGAAGGGCTTCTGGACCTTGAAGTTTCCTCCGGGGCCGGAGAGCGCGAGTCCCTTCCATTCGAGCGTGAACCACGATGGATCCTTGGAGCCGGGAATCATGTGTACGTTCCGGACGGAGTACTCCGCCTGATCGAACGTGATCTGTCCCGCACTTGCGTCGGCCATGACGACCTGCAAATCGCGCACGATGAATTCTTCGAGGAGGAATTCCTTTTCCTCACTCTTTTCCGAGGAGCCTTTTTTCCCGGATTCCTTGGCATCCTTCGGGGAATTTTTCCCGGCGTTGGATTTGAGGACTTCGTAATTCTTCAGCCCCTGTGCATTTCTCTCTAGGCGAAGGACGGGTTTATCCATCTGCACGGTTTCGACGCTGATTTTTCCCCCGATTAAATCGGAGACCGAGACGGAGGCGTGGAACTTGTCGAAGGAATAAAATGGCTGGCTGGAAAATCCATCGGGCTGGGCGATCGCGAAATCCTCGATCGTCAGGCTGCCGCCGAGCACGGATAGCCCGAGACCCCCCACCGTGACGGGGACGCCGAGGGCCGCTGTCCCCTTTTCCTCGACCTGACTCTTGATGATCCCCGGCAGCATGGCTCGACCGATGAGCAGCACGACGGCAGCCACCGCGACAACGCCGAGAGCGACTTTCTTCAGCCGCCCCTTTTTCGCTGGCTTCGGAGCCTCAGGGGTCGGGGCTTTTTCGGCTTCGTTGCTGACTGGTTGATCGGACACTTGAAATTCTACCTTGATTGATTGCGATGCATCGTACGGGTCATGATTGCACAACCGACCTCGCGCGGCGAGGGAAACGAATACCTCGTCGTGCGCATGGCTGGATCGTTCATCAATATCAGAGCGATTTTCAGGCCGTTCGGATTGGTCCGAACTTCTCCTCAAGCACGCGGCGACGGAATTGAAACAGCTCCGCGATGTTCTTGCCGAGGAGCATTGAATTCACCGCCTGACCAAGGATTCCCTGCGCCTTGCCCACTTCGATGATATCGACGACGCGGGTCATGCCATCGCCGAGCGGGGTGAACTCGTGGCGGTGAATCCATCGCGAGAAAGGGCCGTTGATTTGGCGGTCCTCGAATTTGTGCGGGGGATCGAATTCGACAATCTCAGACACCCAGCGCACGGAGATCGGCAGGTTCTTCGGGCCGACTTCGAATTCGACGCGCGAACCGAGCCGCAGCGGCTTGTCGACCCTGAGCACCTTGACCAGCAGGTTCGGGCTCAACATCCCCAACAAGTTGTCCACGTCGGCATAGAATGCGAAAATCGCGTCTGCCTCGGCCGGTACAATCACAGTGTCGGAGAATCGCTGAAAGGTGTCCATGGCCCGCTCCCGGGGGAAATGGAAACGAATCACGAGGGTCCTCGGGTGTGCAAGCGCAGGAAGCCATGGAACAAACCTAAGTGCGCGTTCGCCGCGCGGGCGCCTCGTGCCCTCCAGATTTCGTCACGCCTTGACCGCAGCGCCACCGCGCGCGAGCGTCGCAACCGGCTCAGTCAATCTCAACCAAGGAACACCCGATCATGCCCATGATCAGCATGCGACAGGCACTCGCAGAGGCCGCCAGGAAGAACTACGGAATCGGTGCCTTTAACGTAAACAACATGGAGCAGATCCAGGCGATCATGCGCGCGGCACAGGAACTCAACGCCCCCGTGATCATCCAGGCCAGCCGCGGCGCACTCCAGTACGCAGAGATGATCTATCTCAAGAAGCTCATGGAGGCTGCCGTCGAGGTGCATCCCGACGTGAAAGTCGTGCTTCACCTCGATCACGGCAATTCGCCGGAGACGTGCGAGAAGGCGATGGATCTTGGATTCACGTCTGTCATGATGGATGGATCGCTGATGCCCGATGGCAAGACCGTCGCCAGCTACGAATACAATGTCGAAGTGACGGCCAAGGTCGTCGAGATGGCGCACGCGCGCGGCGTCTCCGTCGAAGGCGAACTCGGCTGCCTCGGTGGAATCGAAGACGGCCACGGCGCAGGTGTCGCGCTCGACGATGACACACACCTGACCGATCCGGTGCAGGCAGTGGATTTCGTGCAGAAGACCGGCGTCGATTGCCTCGCGCTCGCGATCGGCACCAGCCACGGTGCCTACAAGACGATGCGCTATGACAGGGACGGCAACGCACTCCCGCCGCGCCTTGCGCTCGATCGCATTGAGGCGATCGAGAAGAACCTCGCCGACGCCGGTTTCCCTGCATTCCCGCTCGTGATGCACGGCAGCTCGAGCGTGCCGCAGGAACTCGTCGCGCTCGTGAATCAATACGGCGGCAAGATGAAGGGCTCGATGGGCGTGCCGATGGACGACATCCAGTTCGGCATCGCGCGCGGCGTTCGCAAGATCAACGTGGACACCGATGGCCGCATCGCAATGACGGCGGCCGTTCGCAAACTCCTCTGGCTCGAGCCGGACAAGTTCGATCCGCGCGATTGGCTCAAGCCCGCGCGCGAGGCACTCTACCAACTCATCAAGGGCAAGATGACCGACTTCGGTCAGGCGGGACACGGGAGCGACTATGCCCCGATTCCGATTTCCGAAATCGCCAGGATGTACGCCGCGGAGAAGGCTGCGCGCAAGTAACGCGCACGTTGGATCGCACGGATGAAAGCCGCCGCAGAATACTCGACTCCCATGATGCGCCAGTACATGCGCCTGCGGGAGGAAAATCCGGGCACGCTCCTGCTGTTCCGGTGCGGCGACTTCTATGAGACCTATGGCGACGATGCTGAGGAGGCAGGGCGCATCCTCAACATCGTCGTCACTCGCAAGGGCATCGGCGCAGACGGCGAGACGATGATGGCCGGCGTGCCCGCACACGCCATCGACGCGTATCTTGCCAAGCTCGTACGCAGTGGCCGACGCATCGCAATCGCGGAACAAATGGAAGATCCAAAGTCGGCCAAGGGTCTCGTGAAACGAGATGTCGTCCGCATCGTCACGCCGGGCACAGCGCTCGACGAGACCATGGTGGACGAGCGCGCGAACAACTACCTCGTCGCGTTGTCGATGATCGAGGGCGTGTGGGGGATCGCGCTCGCCGATCTCGGTACGGGTTACTTCGCGATGACCGAGGCTCAGGGCGCGGACCTCGACGGCGAACTCATCACCGAGCTGTTCCGCCTCGAGCCGCGCGAAATCCTCGTGCCAGAGGCATTCGATCCTGCGCCCCTCCGTCCACTTCTCGCGGAGCGCCAGATCGCACTCACGCGTCGCCCCGCAGATGACTTCCGCGAGGAGGCCTCGCGTCGTCTGCTGACGAATCACTTCCGCGTGCATTCGCTTGATGGCTTTGGCATCGAGAGCATCACCGCAGGAGTCGTCGCGGCGGGTGCGCTGCTCTCCTACCTGCGCGAAACGCAGAAGACCGCGCTCGGTCACATCACGACGCTGCGCGTGCGTCACCGCCGCGAGACGATGCTGCTCGATGCTGTGACGCAGCGCTCGCTGGAGCTCGTGCGTGGGCTGCACACGGGCGGACGTGAGGCAACACTGCTCTCCGTGCTCGATCACACAGAAACGCCGATGGGCGCGCGACTTCTTCGCTCGTGGTTGCTCGAACCGCTGCGGCGACTCGACGCCATCGAGGCTCGCCACAGCGCCGTCGAACGCATCGCTGCCTCGCGGCCATTGCGGGAGGGGCTCGCAAATCTCCTCAAGGGCGTGCGCGATCTCGAGCGCATCGTCGCGCGTGTCAGCTTGGGCAGCGCGGGTCCGCGCGATCTCGGCGCGCTGCGTGCGGGGTTGTCGCGGCTCCCTGAGTTACGTGCGCTTTGTCTGCGCGAGAGTGATTCCGGCGTGTTGGCCGGAGCAGGTGGACGGCTCGATCCTCTCCCGGCGCTGCATGATGCGCTGAGCCGTGCGCTCGTCGAAGACCCACCACTCCATGCGCGCGACGGCGGAATTTTCCGCGATGGTTGGTCGGACGGTCTGGATCGCCTTTCGAAACTCGCGCGCAGTGCGCACGATTGGATCGCATCGTTTCGCCAATCGGAGGCAGAACGCACCGGAATCAACGGGCTCAAGATCGGATTCAACAAGGTCTTCGGTTACTACATCGAGCTGACGAAAGCACAGCTTCGAACGCTCCCGAACGGCGAGGCACCCGCGGACTACGTGCGCCGCCAAACGGTTGCGAACGCGGAGCGCTTCATCACCGAGGCGCTGAAGGCGAAAGAAGATGAAGTTCTCCACGCCGAGGAACGCCGTGTCGCGCTCGAGCAGGATCTCTTCACAAGACTGCGCGAGGCCGTCGCCGAACACACGGCGGGAATCCTCGCGAATGCAGCAGCGATCGCGGAGCTCGACTGCCTACTCTCTCTCGCCCAAGCTGCAGTGCGTGGTGGTTACGTTCGTCCGGTCATGACCGAGGACGACCGACTCGAAATCGCCGAGGGGCGTCATCCCGTGCTGGAGGCGTTGCAGCGCGAACCGCCCTTTGTGCCGAACGACACGGCGCTGCACGGCGAGGCACGCATCGGCCTCATCACCGGCCCGAACATGGCAGGCAAGTCCACCTACATCCGCCAGGTCGCACTCATCGTGTTGATGGCGCACGTTGGGAGCTTCGTGCCTGCGCGGCGCGCGCTCATCCCGCTTCGCGATCGCATCTTCACGCGCGTCGGCGCGATGGACCATCTGGCGCGCGGCCAATCGACATTCCTCGTCGAGATGACAGAGCTCGCAAACATCCTCCGCCACACGACGGATTCGTCGCTGGTGATCCTCGACGAGATTGGCCGAGGGACGTCCACCTACGACGGACTCTCGATCGCGTGGGCGACTTGTGAATCGTTGCACAACGCCAAGGACCGTCGTCCATTCGCGCTCTTCGCGACGCACTATCACGAACTGACGGAGCTGGGCGCGTCGCTCCCGGCGCTGAGGAACTTTCACGTCGCGGTCAAAGAGGACAGTGAGCGCATCGTCTTCCTCTATCGCATCCTGCCCGGAGCGACCGATCGCAGTTACGGGATCCACGCGGCGGAACTCGCGGGCGTGCCGGCAGCGGTTGTGACTCGCGCGAAAGAGATTCTGGATGGCCTCGAGGAGGGGCGCGCGGTCAGCCCTCGGGTAGCCTCCGACGCGTCTGGGAAAGGGTCTCACCCCAAGGCGCGCACCAAGGCCGCGATCCTCCCAACGCCTGAGCCTTGGGAAGAGGCACAGCTCTCGCTCTTCTCAGCCGCGAGACATCCCGTTGTGGATCGCCTCGAAAGCCTCGACCCGAATCGTCTGACGCCTATCGAAGCGCTGAGTATTCTGGTCGAATTGAAGCGACTTTCTGGCAAATAGGCCGAAGTTTGGCCGATATTGACTGAATTCGCTCGCCTTACGAATCGGAAAGGTTGACGCAGACGCGGGCTGCCCTTCAAACTCTTCCAAAGTTGAACGCAAGGAACTCGATTGATGCACGTTGAAGCTCAGAGGCTGGTCGCCCACGCCGCCCGGGATTTGGACGCGGCGCGTGAAATGCTGGAACAAGAGGACTTCGAGCACGTTTGCTCGTTCTGCCGCAACGCGCTCGAGAAGCTTTTGCGCGCGGCGATCCTCCGCCGTTCCCCGGGGACTTCCTCGAAGAGCCACAACCTGGTGCCGCTGGCCGCGCTGGCCGGGCTGTCTGTCCCGAAACGAGAGTTCATGGACCTTTTTGACCAGTTGGGCCGATTTGGCGGCACTCCGACGCCGGATAATTTGCCCGTCGAGCCTTTCGAGGTGCCCGACCGCGACGGCGCCACCCGTATTCTCAAGCAATCGGTCGAGTGCTATCGATGGCTTTCCGAGGTCATTGGATAATCAAAACGCCCGGGTGACATGAGAGTCACCCGGGCGTTTTTACTTTCAGGATGGACCGACAGGGGCCTCCTACTCCCGCTCCTTCAGCTTCTCAAAAACCGGCAGGATCGCCCGGGCGTACCCGTCGAAGTAGTACCAGAGCAACCCGCGCCCTTCCTCTGTGTCGAAGTAGGCGGGAGGCTTGGTCAGGTCCGAGGCGAAATGAAACCACCCCGCGTCGTGGAAGTGCTGGACCTTATACACCAGGTCCTCGTCGGCCTCCATCATGTCCTCGATGAACTCGGTCATGTCCCCGCCGTTGCTCTCGACGGCGTCTTCGACTTCCTCGTTCATCCAGCGATCCTTGGCGGCGAAACCGACGCGCATGGACTCACCGCCGTGGCGCACGGCGGCATAGACCACAAGGATGTTGGAGGGGCCAATGGCTGAAAAAACTTCACCCGCCCCTGCGACGGCCGGGGGCGGGTTCAGGAACTGTGCAGAGTGAGCCGATTGGGCAATCCGGTCGGCCATCCAGGTCGCTAGCTTTCCCGACATCAACGATACTCCCAGTGGGGGCTGACCCATGTGCGGTCGCCGTTGGATGAGGTCGTCCAGTAGCCAGAGACCCAGGTACGGGTGCTGGCGCGCGGATCGGCCTGACGCGACCTCACCGGATTGATGGCGTTGGCGCGAACAAAATCGGAGCCCCGCGGGGCGCGCGCACGACGCGGCGCCACATATACGGGAACCTCTACCGCGACCGCACCGTAAGAACCGTGCCCGTGATGGTAGTACGCGACGGAGGGCTGTGCGTAATAGTACGTCGGCGAGGAGTAGTACCCATAGCTCGGCGCCGTGGCGATCGAGATGCCGAAGTTGCCATGCCGAGAACTGCGCCCGTAGGAGATCCCGAACGACGAGCCTCCGTAGGAGCTATACGAGTAGAATCCCCCCCAGCGGTTCTTGGCCATGAGGTCGGCGACCGGGAGTGCCATCAGCGCGGTCACCAGCGCGACAGTTCGGAACATGAATCGGGGAGAGAGTTTCATCGTCGTGTCCTTGCGTCGGGGCAGCGCTTGCTGCTCCCGGCCAGATTGCGGCCCGGCGGCCTTATTGGTCAAGACGTTCGCGAAGCTTCGCGAGCTTGCCCTGCGGGATGCCCGGTGCCGTCAACGGATCAGACAACATGGAGGGCCCCGCAAGTTTGGCCACGCCAGCCTTGTAGCAGGTCTTGAGCTGAAGCTGCATCTGAAGAGCCTCCGGACGCAGGCGCTTCGCCGGGACCGGATCGCCGGTCTCAAAGAATGCGCGGATGTTGCGCAGGAGGCGTTCCGGTTCGAACGGCTTTGTCAGATAGAGCTTCGCGCCGAGCGTGTAGCCGTGCTTGATCTCATGCGAAGCGGACTTCGCAGAGAGAATCATGACCGGCAGGGAGCGCGTGCGCGGGTTCTTCTGGAACAATTCCAGAAGCTGGAAACCCGTGATGCGAGGCATCATGACGTCCATGATGATCAGGTCGGGCTCGAAGAGATCGACCATCTCGTACGTGTCCATCGGGTTGGACAGGGTTAGCACGTCATAATTGTCCGCAAGTGTCAGGCGGATGACCTCAAGCATGTCCTTGTCGTCGTCCACGGCAAGAACGCGCGGCGAAGGCTTCTCATCCTTCACGATAAACTCCTTCGCTCTCGGCTTGGAAACTGGGGAGGGAGACGTCGCCCCCGCGACGCCTGCGACTCTCTTGTATCCGACTTGAAAAATCGACATAGCTAGGCTTCCTGTCAACGGATTGCGTTGCCTCTAACACCTCTACGCTCGAGGTCACATTTCATTCGTGTCTTTCGACCCGATTTGGTTGGCGGTGTTTGACTTTGTGACCGGCCAACGCGAGGTAGAGGCAATTAGCGGACCACATGCGGTGACGGAACGGGTGTAAACGCTTGATGCAGGTTCCCCGGGGGCACCAACTTGGCACGGCTTCCCCTACGGGAGGCGGCCCCGCGATCATCGTTGTCACAACGAAATCGCACTTTGCTGCTGACGATGTGCGTGATTCGTGGCCGAATGCGCGCCCCGCATCGTGGCACTGATCGTGCACGAGGGGCGCCACATCCTCGATGACCCGCGGAGTCCGCTCTCAATGAAATCGTTCGGTAAAGTCCTCCTCCTTGCTCTCATCCTGGCCGGTGTTGCCTGGGGGGCGGTGAACGCGGTGGACGATAGGGAACAGCGCGAGGTCGAAGCCGCCGCCGCCAAGACCGCCGCTCCCGGGGGCGGAGGCAATCGCGCTCCCCTCGCAGCGGAAGCCATCACCATCGCGTACGAGCCCTTCGAAACTCGCATCTCTGCGGTGGGTTCACTCGCGCCCAAGGAATCCGTCGCCATCGCAGCCGAAGCGCAACGCCGCCTGATGAAGATCCACGTGGAGGAAGGGCAGCGCGTCACGGAGGGCGACCCGCTCTTTGAGCTCGATGCGAGCGATCTGCACGCGGAGCTCAAGCAATTGGAGGCGCGGCAGGATCTCGCGGGCGTGCGCGAGAAGCGACTCAACGATGCTTTCGGGGCGGGGGCGGCCACGGCCGCGGAACTCGATTCGGTCAAGACGGAAGTGCGCGTCATCGAGGCGGAGATGGAGTCCGTGCGCGTGAACCTCGACAAGACGATCATCCGCGCCCCCTTCACCGGCAAGGTTGGCATCCGCCGCGTCAGCGTCGGCGCCATTGTGTCACCCAACATGACGCTCATCACGTTGCAGGATCGCTCGCAGTTGAAGATCGATTTCAAGGTGCCCGAACGGTTCTCGCCATCCGTCCGAATCGGACAGCGCTTTCGCTTTCGCCCCGATGGAGTTGCCGAGTGGTTCGAGGGCACCGTCGCCGCCATCGAGCCGACCATCGAGCGCGAGACGCGCAGCCTCGTTGTGCGTGGCATCGCAGATAACCCGGACGAGCTCATGATTCCGGGCGCGTTTGTCTCCGTCGAGTTGGTCGCCGAGAGCCGCAAGGACGCGGTGCTGATTCCATCGGAGGCCGTCATCCCTGCGCCGAACGGGGCGACGGTCTTCGCACTCGAAAACGGGAAGGCAGTCGTTCGCCCCATCGAAGTGGGGGCGCGCACCGCGGGGCGCGTGCATGTGATTGGCGGGCTCAAGGAGGGTGACGTCGTCCTGACGACGAATCTCCTGCGCATGCGCCCGGGCTCCGCCGTTGCCGTGACCAAGGCAGAGGTCGACACGACGGTCGGAGTCGTTGAATGAATCTTTCCGAAGTCTGCATCCACCGCCCCGTCTTCACGATCGTCCTCAGCATCTTGATTGTTGTGTTCGGTGCTGTGGGATTTTCGCAGCTCGGTGTACGCGAGTATCCGGCGGTTGATCCTCCGGTTGTCACCGTACGCACCGACTATTCCGGAGCGAATCCGGCACTGATCGACTCGCAAATCACCGAGCCGCTCGAAGCTGCGATCAGCAGCGTACCGGGCATCCGTACGCTTTCATCCACTTCGCGCGAAGGTTCGAGCCAGATCCGCGTCGAGTTCACTCTCGATTCCGATCTCGAGGCCGCGGCGAACGATGTTCGCGACAAGGTCTCCCAAGCGGTGCGCCGTCTCCCCGTCGACGCCGATCCCCCGTCCGTGGACAAGGCGGACGCGACCTCCGATCCGATTATCTTCCTCGCACTTCAGAGCGATGCGCGCTCGATCCTCGACGTGTCCAACTTCGCGGACACGGTGATCAAGGAACGCCTGCAGACGATTCCCGGCGTGAGTGCGATTCGCATCTTCGGCGAGCGACGTTATGCGATGCGGCTGCTCCTCGATCCAGAACGACTTGCGGCGCATCGCGTCACACCATCGGATGTCTTCTCCGCCGTGCAGGCACAGAACGTGGACTTGCCGACGGGACGCGTCGAGGGCGTCGCGACGGAACTCTCGCTCCGCACGGATGGCCGCCTCACCTCGCGAGAGGAATTCGAAAACCTCGTCGTCTTCGAAGAGAACGGGCGCCAGGTCCTCCTCCGCGATGTCGGTCGCGCGGAGCTCTCAGCGCAGAATCTGCGAGGCGGAAATCTCAGCAAGGAAATCCCGATGATCGGCGTGGCCGTCGTGCCACAGCCGAACACCAACGCGATCGAAATCGCCGACGAGTTCTTCCGTCGCTACGAGATGATCAAGCGCGAGATTCCATCCGACATGCACGTGGAGATCGGCTATGATTTCACGCGCTTCGTGCGTCGGTCGATCTTCGAAGTGCGAGAGACGCTCGCGATCGCGTTCTCCCTCGTCGCGCTGATCATTCTGCTCTTCCTGCGCGACTGGCGTACGGTGCTCATTCCCGTCATCGCGATTCCCATCAGTCTCGTTTCCGCGTTCTTCATCATGTGGTTGATGGGTTACTCGATCAATGTGCTGACACTCGTCGGATTGGTGCTATCCATCGGTCTTGTTTGCGATGACGCGATCGTTGTGTTGGAGAACATCTTTGCCAAAGTGGAGGCGGGCTATACGCCGCTGCGCGCCGCGCTGGACGGCAGCCGCGAGATTTACTTCGCCGTAATATCCACAACCATCACGCTCGCGGTGGTTTTTATCCCCGTCATTTTCCTGAGCGGATTGACTGGTCGTCTCTTCCGTGAATTCGGCGTAGTGGTTGTGGGATCAGTGATCGTCTCGGCGTTCGTCGCACTGACGCTCTCGCCAATGATGGCGCGGTTTCTTCTCAAGCCATCGCACGAGCACGGGCTGTTCTATCGCATCACGGAACCTATCTTCGTCTTCATCAACAAGGCCTATGCATGGACGCTGAACGGTTTCCTTCGCATTCGCCTGATCACGATTCCGATTCTCTGCGCGGTGACGTTTGCGATCATCTGGTTTGGTTCGGAACTCCAATCGGAACTAGCGCCGATGGAGGACCGTTCCAACGCGCGCATTAGCGTCCGCGCGCCCGAGGGCGCATCGTTTGATTACACCGCGCGCCAGATCGGGGTCCTTGCTGGCCAGATCGAGCGCAAGTACGCCGAAGACATCCATCGCGTGTTCGCCATCAGCGGGGGAGGATTCGGCAACAACGCATCGAACGCGGGGACGATCATCCTCTACTTCAAGGAACCGTCGGACCGGAAACGAAACGTCTTCGATCTCGTCGAGGACATCACCAAGGACGTCGACGCGTTTACTCCCTTGCGTGGAAGTATCGCGCTCCCCCCTTCGATCGGTGATCGTCGAGCAGGGCTGCCGGTCCAGTACGTGATTCAGGCACCCAACCTAGAATCGATGCAGGAAATCCTTCCGCAGTTTCTGGAGGAAGCCTCCAAGCACCCGGCGTTTCGTTTCGTCGATTCCGACCTCAAGACGAACCGCCCCCAACTCGACCTCTCGATCAACCGTTCGAAGGCGGCGGAGCTGGGCGTCACCGTCGAGTCCATCGCGCGCGCGCTGCAGCTCACGTTTGGCGATGCGCGTTATGCCTACTTCATCCTCAACGGCAGACAGTACGACGTGATCGGCCAGCTCGACCGTGTTTCGCGGAACGACCCGATGGACCTCGATCGGGTTCACGTGCGCTCTAGCGGTGGTGAGTTGATCCCGCTCAGTTCACTGCTCACGACGCGTGAGACCGTCAGTCCCGCTGCGCTCTATCGATTCAATCGTTACATCTCCGCGACGATTTCCGCGGGGCTGAATCCGGGTTACTCGCTCGGCGATGGCATCAAGGCGATGCGGGATACGGGAGAGAAAGTACTTCCTCCAAACTTCAGCAGCACGCTTTCAGGCCAATCGCGCGATTTCGAGGAAAGCTCGAGCAGCCTACTCTATGCGTTTCTTCTCGCGCTTGCGCTGATCTATCTGGTGCTTGCCGCGCAGTTCGAGAGCTGGATCGATCCGTTCGTGATCATGTTCACGGTGCCCCTGTCGTTGGTGGGGGCCGTTCTCGCGCTCAAGCATATGGGTCAGACGCTGAATGTGTTCAGCCAGATCGGCATCATCATGCTGGTCGGGCTCGTGACGAAGAACGGCATCCTCATCGTCGAGTTCGCGAACCAGAAGAAGGCCCAGGGTCTCAGCGTCTATGAAGCCGCACGACAGGCGGCGATCTCGCGCTTCCGCCCAATCCTGATGACGAGTCTCTCCACGATACTCGGTATCATGCCGATCGCGATTGCCTTCGGCGGCGCAGCGGAGAGCCGTCGCTCTCTCGGTATCGCGGTGATTGGCGGCATGCTCATCGCCACGCTCCTGACGATCTACGTCGTCCCGGCGATGTATGCGATGTTGAGCAACGACAAGGCGGGTGGCCTCGAATCCGAGGACGAGTCCAACGACGGGGAATCTTCGCCCCACAAGGCACCGAGAATGGAAAACCCGGTCGAACTCGCGGGCACCAATATCTAGAAACTTCCACCACAAATGAGAACACCAGATTCGCGTCCGGTTCAGGGCGCGAATCTGGTGTTCAGGTTCATCGAAACCAAGCCCCGCCCTCGCGGGGAACGATTAGTTCAGATCGAAGATGACGTCGCCGTCTGTGGAGGGGGCTGCCGCAGACCCTTCCTCGGTGGAAGCCGCTGCCGGGGAGGAGGAATCACTGTCACCCGTGTTCACCTCGAGCTTCACTTTGCCGACGGCACGCGCGAGATTGTCGATCGAATCGGCGATGCGCCCGTTGGATTCAGCGATCTTCAGGTTCGCGTCTGCGACCTCGCGCACTGCAGCGGCGATGTCTGCGTTGGCGGCAGCATCGGTGTAAAGCGTCTGCTTGCCGGACTGCGCCGTCACGAGGTTCAGCGTGAGGAGCACGGCGATCACCGTCAGGACCAACGTGGTGTAAGTGCGAGCGTCAAGCTTGGGACCAACCATGGAAAAGCCTCCGGGCATCCCGCGAGTTGTTGTGGATGCGAGTCGAAATTCGTCCTCATTGACCGGGGAAGCTGCGAGAGAGTCAAAGCGAAAGGAGAGCAAGCGCCGCAAGTGCAGCGGTTTCCGACCTCAATATCGCGTTTCCCAGGGAGAGAGCGGTACTGTTTTCCCTGAGATATTCGACCTCGCTCGGACTCCAGCCCCCCTCCGGTCCAATCAAGAGACAGACCCCGACTGCGCTGAGTTTGTCCTTCTGCGTCGAAAGCGGGGGGATGTCGCTGGCGCGCTCCAGGAGCACGACAGGCGTCAGGCCACGCAATCGAACTTCGTCTATCGCTTCCTCCAGATCGACCGGCGCGGCGATCTCAGGCAGCCAGCGGCGTTCACATTGTTTGATGGATTCGACGGCGATGCGCCGCCACCGCTCCATGCGCCGGGCGGACTTCTTCTCGTCCAGTTCGACGACCGTGCGTTCGGAGAGGACGGGGCGGAATGCCGTCATGCCCAACTCGATCGCGCGGTGCAACGCATCGTCGAAGGCATCGGTGCGGGTCAGTGCCGGAGCAAGCTCGAGAGGATGGGCTCGGCGCGGCACGGCAGGTGCAACCTCACGGATGGCAACGCGCCACCCGGCCTTGCCACCCTCGGTGACTTCGCCAAACGCGAGGCCTCCAGCTCCATCGAGCACTTCGACTTGAAACCCGACTCGCGCGCGCAGGACCGTGCCCAGGTGGCGTCCTTCATCCTCCGAAAGAAGGATGTCGCCCCCCGGGCGGAACTCCTGATCATCGCAGTAACATCGCAGGGTTCTCATGCTGTGATTTGCAACGTTGGGCGTAGGATGGATGAGGCGTTGGGGTACGAGAACGGTTGTGGGGATCGGCGGCAAACTCAATTCTGGGATAGATCGTTTCGTCGAGGCTCGGTCCCGCCTTGACAGATTCCCCGGCCCCGCTGAGATTGGGGGAACGAATCATGAGGTCCACTCGGCCGTATGAGGTGGGTAGGCGACTGGGGCGGAAGAATTCATGAACAGCGCTGTCTTCGCAGAAGCGAACGTCACGGTGGTAAACACGCAAGGGGTTCACGGGCGTCCCGCGAGCCAGATGGTCCGTGTCGCCTCGCGCTACCCAGAGGCGGAAGTGACGATCATCAAAGACGGCTTTGAAGTGAACGGAAAGAGCATTTTCGGGCTGATGATGTTGGCTGCCGGCCCGGGGACGGTTCTCCGCATCACCGCCAAGGGGACGGGAGCGGAGAGTGTCGTGGGGGAACTTTGTCGGCTCGTCGAGTCCCGATTCGGGGAGGAAGGCGCAGCCGGCTGATTGAGTATTTTTCCGGCGAGGCGGCGCATCAATGCTCGGCAGGCGGCCATTCGATCATTCGGGTATCGGCGTCTCCTCAGGGATCGCCATCGGTCCCGCCTATGTCCTCGAACACATCGCTCTGCCGGTCGGCGGCTATGACATCCCCCCGGAAGAAGTCGAAGCCGAAGTCACCCGCCTCAAGAAGGCGGTCCAACTAGCCCACGAAGAACTCAGCGAGATCGGCCGCCAGGTCCGCGAACGCGTTGACCCGCAGCAGGCCATGATCTTCGAAGCCCACCAATCGATGCTCGCCGACCCGATGCTGGTCGAGGTGACCGTCCAGCGCATTCGCGGCGAGCGCCAGAACGCCGAACACATCCTGTGGGAAGTCAGCCAGCAGATCAGCGAACAGCTCCGATCGATCGGTGATGACTACTTCTCCGAGCGCAACCACGACCTGTTTGATGTTTCGCGGCGTGTGCTCAAGTTCCTCAATCGACTCTCCGCACCGGCGCGCGATCAACCCCGCGAAGGATCGATCATCGTTGCGAATGACCTTGGTCCGGCGGAGATGGCCGAGCTGCACCAGCTCGGTGCGGCGGCATTCGTACTCGCCGTTGGCGGGCCCACAAGTCACACCGCGATCCTCGCAAAGTCACTCGGGCTGCCAGCCGTCATCAACGTCGAGAACATCTCACAGATCGTACGCACTGGCACCGAGATCATCGTCGATGGCACGGAAGGCGTCGTCATCCTTCATCCAGGTGAGGAGGACATCGAGCGCTACCGCGCAGCGCAGCAGAAGTACCTGCTGAAACGCATGAGCCTCGAGGCGTTGCGCGACCTCCCCCCCGTGACGCGCGACGCAAAGTGCGTGCGCCTCCACGCCAACATCGAGTTCCCGGAAGAGGTCGAGGCAGCGCTCCATCACGGTGCCCAAGGCATCGGCCTCTATCGAACCGAGTTTCTTTATCTCGGCAAGGAGCAGCTCCCCTCGGAGGACGATTGCTTCCACGCGTTCCGCCACGTCTTGGATCGTCAGGCGGGCCCGGTCACGTTCCGAACGCTGGATCTCGGAGGTGACAAGCGCCCCGAACTCCTCCCAAGCGGACCAGAGGCCAACCCTTTCCTCGGCTTGCGCGCGCTCCGACTTTGCCTCGCGCAACCCAAGCTCTTCCGCGTGCAGTTACGCGCGCTCATCCGCGCGGGAGAAGGGCGCAGCCTGCGCATTATGCTCCCGATGGTTTCCAGCGTGGAGGAAGTCCTCGCCGCGAGACACATCATCGAGGACGTGGAGGCGGAACTCGTCGCATATGGCCATGCCCCCGTGGAGGAATTGCTTGTCGGGATCATGGTCGAGGTTCCATCAGCGGCGCTGATCGCCACTTCGCTCGCCAAGGTCTGCGATTTCTTTTCCATCGGGACGAACGACCTGACGCAGTACACGTTGGCCGTGGACCGGCTGAGCTCATCGGTCGCGCATCTATACTCCCCCGCGCACCCCGCAGTGCTGCGGCTGATCCATATGGTTGTCGAAGCGGGCTCTGCAGCAAACATCCCCGTCAGCGTCTGCGGTGAGATGGCCGGAGACCCCCGGCTTGCGCTTCTGCTCCTGGGAATGGGCATCGAGGACTTTAGCATGAGCCCCGGCGCACTCCCAGAAGTAAAGCGCGCCATTCGCAACGCCGACTACGCGCACCTAAGCGGGGTCGCGCGCGAAGCACTCCGCCTCTCCTCCGCCCGGGAAGTGGTCGAGTTCCTTCTCAGCTCCATTACGGTCGAAAACTAGCCGCACGATGTCTCGAATGACGATCATGTTGCGCGCGCAGAGCGAGCCTGAGCGTGACGAGGCCATCCTCCGCGCGGCTGAGATCTTGGCGAGCGGTGGCACCGTCGCCATCCCGACCGAGACCGTCTATGGACTAGCCGCGCGTGCGGACAGTGACGAGGCAGTCGCGCGGATTTACGAGGCGAAAGGACGCCCGTCCTCGAATCCGCTCATCGTCCACGTCCTGGACGAATCGAGCGCCCGAAAATGGGCTCGCGAGTGGCCCTCAGGTGCGGCGCGGCTCGCTCGCGCGTACTGGCCGGGGCCATTGACGATTGTTGTTCCTGCATCTGAAGGCATCTCGAAGTTGGCGCTGGCCGGCGGAGATACGGTTGGATTACGCGCGCCCGCGCATCCGGTTGCCGCGGCGCTGCTGCGCTCGTGCGGGCTTCCGCTCGCAGCACCGAGCGCGAATCGCAGCACGGAACTCTCTCCAACAACCGCGCAGCATGTGCTCGAATCACTCGACGGCAGGATCGACGCGATCCTCGACGCAGGTCCTTGCGATGTCGGGATCGAGTCGACGGTGATCGACATGAGCTGCACAATGCCCCGCGTGCTGCGACCGGGGATGATCTCTCCGGGGATGATCCGCCAAGTCCTGGGCGAGGATGTCACCGCCGGGGACACCAATTCGGGGGCGATCGCGCGTTCACCGGGTATGCAGGAGCGCCACTACGCCCCGCAGGTCGAACTCTCGTTGATTTTGAGGGGTTCGGTCGTACGAGACCTGCCGTCGAACGCGTTTCTCGTCCGATTCGGCGATCCGATCCCAAACGGCCAGCTTGGTGCCTGCCTCCCCCTCGATCCCGCCGAGGCGGCCCGCCTGCTTTTCGCAACACTGCACGACATCCCTGAATCGACAAGGGTTATCCTTGTCGATGACCCTCCGGCAGGGGAGCAGTGGGACGCTATCCGCGACCGTTTGCGCCGGGCTTCCACGCCTAAACAAAACGGGTGATCAGGGGTTTCTCCTGACGCCAAGTTCGGGTTGACGGTGGTGCGACAAAGTTGCACACTTCACCCATAAGATACGCGTTGACCATGATGAGAGCCCCCTCTCTTCATCCGTGACACCGCGACCCGAGGAAGCTCCACCATGGATCAGGTGCTCCGGCGGTTTACCCGCCAGATATTTGTACGAACCCTTCGCTTCCCGGCACAGGAAGAAGGGGCAGTGATGGTCGAGTTTGTGATCGTCGCTCCACTCTTCATGTTCCTTGTGATGGCTTCGCTTCAGTGGGCCGGCATCGCGCACGCAGATGCAATGCTCCAGTATGCGAACTTCATGTCTGCTCGCGCAGGCGCGGTTCACTACGAGGCAATGGCCAAGGGCTGGAACGATACGGGCGGTGACTTTCAGGAGGCGCTGACCGAGAAGATGGAAGCGGCCGCGGGGCACGCGATGGGGCCACTCTATCGTCGCCTACCAGGGTTCCGTCCGATTACGGACGAGGCCCTGGCGGATACCACCATCTGGCCGCTGCGCCGTGTGCTCACCTCCGCACCCACGGCCGTCCTCGACCTGCGCGTTACTCCTGGCACGGTCAGCACGAACTCGGAGTACCTCCCCGAGTGGATGGTCTCCCGCACCGAGATCGACCTCGGTCTCCCCTTCCCGTGGGTTGGCAACGTGATCGAACTCATGTTCCGCAACGCCGCCACTCCGACCGTGAATCAGGCGCAACGCCTCGGAAACGACGCCTTTGGGACGGTAAACCCGCCGATCTTCTTCCGCCCCCTGAACTATAGCGATTTCCCGTTCATCACGATCCGCAGCGATGCCTTCCTCGACACGCGCAACGACAACACGCAGGCGCGCTGGATCTCGTGGCCGTTCAATGCTCAGGGAAATGCGTTCCGCGATCTCGACGGCAACACAGTGAACATCCACGACTCACCCATCGCACACCCGACAGCTTACCCGATTCAGGCCCGGTTCCGTTAATGGATTTCAAGGTCACCAATAAACTCGCGAGCAAGCGGGACGCGCGTCGCACGATCATGCCTCATGTGTATTGGGGCATCGTGGGCCTCGTGATTCTCGTCCCGACGGGTTTCTTGTTTGGCCTCAACGCAGGTGGCGCGACCGAGACGATCAACGCGATGTCCGAGGTCATGTCGGAGCGCGCTTCAGCGCCTCCCCCACTTCGCGATCCATCGCCCATGGTTCAGAAGTACCTGACACCGATCGGGCCGGCCCAGCTTGAGTGGACCGAACTTTCAGGTGCCGAGGTATGGAGCTCTTCCTACACAGTTCAGAATGGCGACGCCCGGCTCCTGCTCGAAGACATTCAGTACGAGTGGAACGCGATGGGCCTCGAGACGGAAGTTTCTGACAAGGGTCTCGTCGCGATGACGAATGATAGTCTCGCGTATCTGATGGCGTCGGAGCAGGCCCCGGGCGTGGTGCGCCTGTTCTGCTGGCCACGCGGCGGAAACAAGGAGGCCTCGATTCATCCGGAAGTCCGCTTCCGCGAATCAGGACTCCCCGACATCCCCACCGGATCCTACTTGGTTGACCTTAGTCAGAGCGGGGGTGGGTACGTGTTCTACGCCTACGTCGACGGGAACGAACAAAGCGTCCTGACCTCTTATCGCGGAGCGTTGCTCGCAGAGGGTTGGGAGCCACTCGATCTCGGCAAGATCACGCCGAGCTCGGTCTCTCAGGAAGATGTATCGATGTTCAAGAAGGGCTCGCGGCAGGTCATGGTTGGCGGCTCGCGATTCGACGAATCCACGACCCTACTCTCACTGGTGGTTTTCTGATGCTAAAGATTCGACGTCGACAAAACGTCCTGAACAAGTTCGCCAAGGATGAAGACGGAGCCGTCATGGTGATGACGGTCGTCCTGATGTTCCTTCTCGTCAAGGCGGCGTTCAGCACGTTCAACGTGGGGCTGCTCGTCGCAGAGCGCACTCGCCTCCAGGTGACAACGGACACGGCTGCCTATGCGAGCGCGGTGTGGCAGGCGCGCTTCCTGAACTTCTGCGCGTACACTCGCCGCGCCGTCATCGCAAGCTACGCGAATGTCGCATTGATCAGCGGCACCGAGGCGAACTACCAGAACGTGAAGTATTATTACGACAAGGAGCCGATCTGCATCACCGGCTGCTACTTCATGGGGAAAATCAATCCGGACAACGCCCCCGGATTCCCGCGAATATCCGTCATGATTCTCTACCCGCTCTACACCGCGGTCGAAGCCGCGCTCGTAGATGCTGAAGGGAGGGAATGCGCCGAGGCACTCGCGAAGATTCATTCAACGACCCAACAGGTCCTCTACTACTACACGGCGATGCCGTGGTTCACGGTCGTGCCCAAGATCGTCGAGGAAGCAAACAAGGCAACCGGCAACGGCCCCGTGAGCAAGATCGAAGTCTCTCCCTCGTACTCGGCATGGGGAACAGCCTCCTTTGTCGCGGATCGAAAGGGCATGCTGAACATGAGCATGCTGCGAGAAATGCCGCTCGGGGAGTTGCAGGATGACGTCGAGGCCCGATTCGATACTTTCACGGATCCTTCGAACCTGCCCATCTCGATCAACTTTGAATCGGGTGGTCAGCCCCCCATTTCTGTTTCGCTCCCGTTCTTCGCCTGCCGCCCATACTGGACGTTTGACCTCGCATGGATCGCAGACTTGGCAAGTTGCAGCACCGTCAACATCTGCTGCGTTCCCCCAAGCAAGGCCTGGGTGATGGGGTTCTACACCTTTAACACACCGCAGGATTTCAGCTTCGACGACCAGAAGGCGTACACCGACGACCAGTACATGATCGGTCTTTACTACGGCGGCAAGGTCGGCACGAACGTCGTCTTTGGCATCCCGATCTGTGCCCCGTGTACGATGCCGGTGTTCCACTTCGAGACGTTCGAAGGGCGCTATGACATGACGTACGGGTCGGATTCATTCAACCTCTACGATATGGCCGAAGACGTCCCCGCCGAACAGCGCGAGCCCAGTGTCTATGTCGCCCTTCGCATCCAGCGTGAAGAGTACGTCAATAACCAGGGAACCGGAAAGCTGATCCACAATCAGGGGATGCAGATCGGTGACCAGACACGCGACATGGTCGCCATCGCTCGCGCCAAGGTGTACTTCCAGCCCCGTTACTCTGGAGAGGACGCGTTCGCTCCGAACCTTTACCATCCGTATTGGGAAGCTCAGTTGGCTCCCTTCTTCGGATTCGGCTACGATGACACAACGGACGTGATTAAGGAAAACGGCCAACTGCTACTGGCAGCCATGGTCATCGGCCAGGAAATCGACAGCCCGATCCCGCCGAACAACTCGATCTCTCCGCTGACGAACCCGATCAACGGCAACGCACTTGCTGCCGACATTCACTACTGAGCCACGCAAGGACTGCACTCTCATGAGAACACACATCGATGAGGAAGGCGAATTCCCCAACTTCGTAACCGACGAAACCGGTTCCGTGATGGTGGAATTCGTCATCGTGGCGCCTCTGCTCCTGACGTTGATGCTGATGGAGTTCTTCTTCATCGACTTCAACCGATTCCAGATCAACGCCCAGCAGCACGCTTCGACCATGGCTTGGAAACGGGTCGGCGAGGCGTCCAACACCGGTGCGGATGACGCATCCTTTGGGATGACAGCGCCCGGCGGACTCCCTGCAGGCGCGACGTCGTTCCTGAACACCGTGGGTGGAGTTGCAAACTTCCGCGTCATTCAGGCGGCAGCCGGACCGGCACTCGCCATTGCGGACAATGCAGGACTCGGCAGCGCGCAGGCGGGCATCGTCCATGCCGCCAATAACGCTGCGGGGCATGCACTCGTCCCGCTCGGCGTGAACGGCAACTCGCTTGCCTATGTGGATATGCGAGATGGCGCACAGGAACTTGGCGCACCGACAAACGACCTGACCTATCGCAACACGACATTCATTCAGCCTCTCGTGAACCTCATCCATAGCGGCACGTGGATTGGACAGGACGGCGCTGCAACTAGCGGCGATGTGGTCCTTCAGGACTACTTCCTCGCCGTGCCCGCCGCCGGATCGAGCATGAACGACCCGGGCTCCGTTTTCTGGGGAAACAAAGAGAAGCGCGCCCGTTACGTCGATCGCTACACGATCCTGCGCGACCCGATTTTCTTCGCCGGCGCGGTGGGGCAGACGATCATCAGTGGTGGCATCCTGGCGCTTGCTGAGATCCCCGTCTTCATCGAGGATTCCTACGGCGACGGTCTCGCTCAGGCTGGACTCGACCTGAGCGGCTATAGCTCGGCCATCGATGGAATCGGCGCGCTCTTCACGGGTGGATCTGCTCTGTTCGAGCAGGCCCAGCCGATGCGCAAGGTGGACAAGATCGTCAACACGTCGGAGCACGACGAGGATGGCGAGTTCCCGTATCACGGTTACTCGATCGAGGACAAAAACCTCATTTCCCCCGCCAATGATTCTGAAAAGGCAGACCAATTCCAATGAAACGTCCGTCATTCCTCGAAATGAACAAGCAGTTCTTCCGCGACGAGAGCGGAGCTGTGATGACCGAGTACGTCATCATGCTATCCATGCTTGTCGTGGCCACGATCTGGATGAACAAGACGACGGACACCCTCCTCTTCGGCGTCAGCCCGTACTCGCGTTTCGGTACTCCGCAATCAACGGAGAACATCGACCCGCGCTACCTCAGCACCGCGCAGCAGGCACAGGTCGTGAACGCCGATGGGACTCCGATCAATGCGACGTACGCAGGTTCCGTCCTTCAGGATGAACTCGAGAACATCGCAGGCACGACGGTCACCTCCGTGTCCGCCAATCCCGAACGCTCCTACATCGGCCAGATCAGCATTTCGATCGCACGCCCGTAACGGAACCCGTCTTCCAGTTTCTTCTCAGCCGCCGGTGACCCCGGCGGCTGTTCTATTGCCGCCGCGTTTCGGATCGGACATCTTCCCCGGGCGGAGAATTGATTCCCCATGCGCGTCGTTGCCGACGAAAACATTCCCCAAGCCGCTGCCGCGCTTTCGTTCCTCGGCGACGTCGAACTCCTCCCCGGGCGTGCGCTCTCGCGCGCGCAGTTGTCCAAGTGCGATCTCCTCTTCGTGCGCTCAGTCACGAAAGTGAGTCGCGCGCTCCTCGACGGCACGCCCGTGCGCTATGTCGCGACCGCGACGACGGGCACGGATCACCTCGACACGGACTGGTTGACCGAGGCCGGCATTACGTTCGATTCCGCCGCGGGCTCGAATGCGCGCTCGGTGGTCGAGTATGTGATGGCCGCGCTTCTTGAAGTCGGGCTGCCACCAAAGACGCGGCGCGAGAATCCCCTGGAGCACAGAACACTGGGCATCGTCGGCCATGGACGAATCGGAGGGCAGGTCGCGCGCCTCGCCCCACGCCTCGGCATGCATGTGATTGCGTGTGATCCTCCGCGCGAACGCGTTGGAGAACTGGACGCCAACGGCGGGAAGTTCCACGGCCTGCATGAAGTGATCGCGAATTCCGATTTCGTCACGTGCCATGTGCCACTCGTGCCTGAGGGAATCGACCGCACGACAGGGCTGCTCGATGGGAGCACGATTGAGGCGATGAAGCGCGACTTACCCGGGCGCCGCGTCACGCTCATCAATTCGTCACGCGGAGATATCATCGACGAGCGTGCGCTCTTTTCACGCATGCAACGGGGGGACATCGCCCCCCCTGTGCTGGACGTGTGGGATGGCGAGCCACGCATCAATGCGGAGATGATGAGCGCGACGGCGATCTCGACTCCTCACATCGCAGGCTACAGCTTTGATGCAAAACTCGAAGGGACGCGCATGGTGGCGGAGGCCGCCGCGCGCTTCGTCGGCAGGACTTGCGAATGGCGGCCGCAACTTCCACCTCCGGAATCTCCGCGCATCACGATCCCAGCAAATCCCGACGCCCACCCGATCTTCGGACTGCGTGATGCCGTGCGCCACGCATACGCGATTCGCGAAGACAGCCGTCGTCTGCGCGATGGCGACGGTGATCTCGCCGCGCGATTTGACAACCTGAGGAAGACGTATCCCATGCGGCGGGAATTCGCGGCCTTCACTGTCGAGAGCGACGACCGCGCGACGATCGAGTTGTGCCGAGCTCTCGGGTTCCACGTTGAACCACACCGGCCCTGAGGGCGAAGGCCCGCCGCCATTCTCCCAACCCGAGCGCCTCATGTGGGTGCTCGCGATTTTCGTCGCGCTCTCGCTGAGGCTGAACGCGCCGGACATCGTGCCCTTCCGCCTCGACGAGGCGATCACTTCCGCCTTTGCATCGAAGATCGCGACCGCGCGCGAGTTCCCGCTCCTTGGCCTGAAGACCAGCTTCGGCTTCCACAACCCGCCGACGATTTTCTACATCGCGGCGCCGTCGTTCCTGCTGTCTCGCGATCCGGTTTGGTTTGGCATACTCATCTCAATCATCAGCGTCGGCGGAGTCATCGCGACCGGGCTCGCGACGCGTGGTCTCTTCGGTGCGCGCGCAGGCCTCGCGGCGATGTTGGTCGCCGGTTGTTCCGCGAATGCGCTCGAGCACAGTCGCCGGATCTGGGGACACGACTTCATCATTCCCGCATGCGCGCTCGTCCTGTGGTGCCTCTTCGCGCGAGGGAATCTGGCGCCTTCACGAGCGCGTCTCGCGGTGGCGTGCCTCGCGGCGGCGCTCGCACAATCGCTCCATCTCAGCGGCGTCCTCCTGTGGATCCCAATCGCGTGGGTGGCGCTGTGGCACCGCAAGGAGGGAACGCTTCGCACAACGCTGATCGCGGGGGCTGCGTCGCTCGCGATTTTCTACATGCCGTGGATCATCGAAAATGCGCACTCGGGTTGGCCTGATCTGAAACAGATGTTCGGCGTCGCAAGCGAGGGGTCGATGCTCTCCATTATCCACCCCGTGACGCCTCCCACCGCATGGGTGTTCCTCGCGGGGGATGGCCTCACGGATGATTTGTTGCGCGTCCTGCGACCGTGGGAGGTCTCGCCTCTCGGCGTGTGGTTCTCGATACTGGCGAACGTGGGCGGGGGTTTTCTACTCGCGGCTGCGCTGATCTACGGATGTCTTCGAGTGATGTCCCGAGACCAACACGCATTCCCATGCGCGGTTCTCCTGATCGCTCTGACAGCTCCATTGCTGCTCTTCGGAGTCATCTTCTCTGCATCGGTGCCCGCATACATGCTGCCAGCGTTCGTGCCGCTCGTGATGTTGGCATCCGCGCTCTTCGCGCGATGCGAAACGCCGCGCCAGGGGCTGGCGCTCGTGATCATCTATGCAGCGGTGTCGATGGGCGGCTCGTCTTCGACGCTGGAGCTCCGCAGGCAGGTCGCCGCGCGACCCGGGATCGCGGTGCCAACGATCGCCGGGTTGCGCGACCTCTCCGTCGAAATCGCATCCGCTGAAATTCCTGTTCGCCAGGATGCCCGCAAGCGCACGACCGGTTCCGACACGGCTCTCGTCTACATGCATTACGCGGTCAGTGGTCGCGCTGCGATCCCGCAACAATTCAGGGATGGCGAGCCACTCTTCGTCGCGGTCGATCCGCAGAGCCGCCTCCGCCCGGAGGTCGAAGTGCTCCTCCGTTCCGTGCGCCGTCGCGAAGTGGGTGGATACTCGCTCTACCTCCTGCCGCCGCAACTCGCGCGCGAATACGATGCGCTCGTGAACGGTGGGACGATGCCTTGAGCGCGCTCGCGGGCCACGTCACAGAGCGCGGGAAGCATCGAATGCCGCTCGCGTCGCCTCGTCCCGGTGTGCATTTTCTTGGCTCTGCACCTTTGCCGGATGTCGTTTGGAATTCAACATTCAAGGAACCCTTCCAGTGCTCCATGTGACAATTTCTTCGCGCCTCACTCTTGCTGCTGCGGCGAGCCTGTTGGCGTCAGCAACACTCGCCGTCACGGATTCTCGCGAGGAGGAGGTGATGTGCGGGTCGATGGAGCGAATGATGCGCGAAGCAGCAGCGGGCGCGCCGTTCGATCCAGCGACGGCGGCGAGGATCGATCATCTCGCGCCGGAGCGCATGATCGACATGGAACACATTCACGTGACAGGACGTTTTCCGAACCTGCGCGACGAGTGGGCTGCGTTGGACACAATCCTCATTTTCAGCTCCATGAAGGAAGGACTCGGCGCGGTGGAACTCGACGCCGTGGACTTCAAGGAAGTCCGTGTCGAGCGACTCTCGGACAAGGTGTTCCCTGCACTCACCGAGCCACTCGCGAATCCGTACCTCGTGCCCAAAATCGGGCCGATGAAGTTCTACTACACGGGCGAGAAGCTCTCCATCGCGTTCGAGCCTCCTCTCAAGATGGGTGAACGCGTTGCGATTCGCGTCAGCTACAATGTCGAAGACACGGTGGACGGATTAAATTGGGTCGTCCCGCCGGAGGGCGGGGCCGATGCACGTCCCGAGGTCTGGAGCCAAGGCCAGGCAAGCGACAATCGTCGTTGGATTCCCTGCGTGGACTATCCGAACGACATGGCGACGACAGAGCAACTCATCACGGTTGCTGATCCAAACATCGTCATCGGAAACGGTGACTTGATCAAGATGTCATCGAACGGCGATGGCACATCGACGTGGCATTTCCGCATGGGAACGCCGCACGTCAGCTATCTCATCTCGCTCATCGTTGGCGAGTTTTCCATCATGACCGAGGACATCGCCAACGTTCGATACGAATACCTGCTTCCTCCCGATCGCAGTGCCGATCTCAAGAACACATACGGCACGACGCCGGAAATGGCGAAGGTCCTCGGCGATCTATTCGGGACTCCCTATCCGTACAATCGATACGCCCAAACGGCGGTTCAGCACTTCACCGCCGGGGGCATGGAGAACATCACCGCGACGACGATGAACTATCGTGTCATGGTGGATCAGAACATGATCGACCATGCCTACGAAGGATGCGAGGGACACGAGGCCCTGATCGCGCACGAACTCGGACATCAGTGGTTCGGAGATCTTGTGACGTGCCGCAACTGGACGCACCTGTGGCTGAACGAAGGATGGGCGTCGTATTGCGAACTGCTCTGGGAGGAAAACTCCTGCGGCCGCGACGAGTACGACCACTCGCTGTGGAAGAGCTCCGGCAACATCGCCAACGCGGACACGCCGGACGATCTTCGCCCGCTCGTCAATGTGGGCACCCCTTCGGGTGAAGCGATGTTCGGGTTCAAGGGGGGGCTTGTTTATGACAAGGGCGCATATCTGCTGCACATGCTGCGCGAGCGCCTGGGGTCCGACCGGTTCTTCGCAGGCGTGAAGCTTTACCTCGAGCGCCATCGCAGCACGCCCGTCGTCACGGAAGACTTCCGCACTGCATTGGAGGACGTCTCGGGGGACGACCTCGAGGGCTGGTTCCGTCAGTGGTGCTACACGCCGGGCACGCCGCGATTCGACGTGGAGTTGGATCATGACTTCGAAACGAATCATGCGCTCGTGACGATCACGCAGACGCAGAAGGCGGACATCGTGACGCCCGCTTTCTTCGCGGACTTTGATCTCTTCTTCGCGCTCGCGGATGGATCGACGATCACGCGCACCGTCAAGGTCACCGACAAGAGTCACACGTTTCGCATCCCTATGGCCGAGCCGCCGGTCGTGTTCTGCCCCGATCCTCGCGGAGCCGTGCTGAAGGGGCTGACTCTTTCGCTCCCGCTGGAGATGCTCGTCGCGAATGCGAACTCCGCGCCGACGACGTACGCAAAGCTCGACGCGATTCGCCAGATCGGAGAGTCGAACAAGCGTGACGCGATCGACGCGCTCAAGAAAATCGCGCTCGATGAAAATCGCACGTGGGGCGAACGCGAACAAGCGATCCTCCCCTTCCGTGGAAAGCAGACCGAATACGCGGCCGCTGCACTGGCAGAAATCGCCGCGGCGAAGATGCCTGACTATCGCCTGCGTCGCTGCGTTGCCGAGGCACTTGGCGGTCATCGTTCCGAAGTCGCCGTGAAGCCACTCATTGCGTTGTGCTCGGATGTCTCTGATGTCGTGGCGCGCGAAGCACTCGAGGAAGTCGGGCGCATGACGGGCGATGGAATCTACGAGGCACTCGTGGCTGGATTCAACCGGCGAGGGAATCTCGACCGCGTCCGTCACTCGGCGATCACGGGAATGGAAAGGCTCAAGGATCCTCGTGCCGCAGAGCTGTTGTTCTCGGCGACGGGAATCGGCACGCAGCGCGACACGCGTGCGCGCGCGATCAACGCGATGGTTGCCCTCGTGGACAACGACGCCGACCGCGAGCGCTACGCCAAGTCGCTTCTCCCCATGCTGCTTGTCGAAGACGGCAACGCGCAGAACACGGTCGCATCCGCGCTCGGGGAAATGCGCTACATCCCCGCGCGCGAACAGCTCGAGCAGCTCTCGTTCTCGACGGTTGATGGCGGACTCGCCACGGCAGCGCGCAACGCTGTCGCCAAGATCGACGCGGAAGCCCCTGCCCCCGCGAAACCATCCGGGGAACTGATGAACCGCATCGTCGATCTTGAAAAGGAAAACGCCGACTTGCGCGAGCGCATGGATCTGCTCGACAAACGCGCGACGGAGGCCCTCATCGGTGCACCGCTCGAGAAGCGAACGGAGCCTGAGAAGAAGAGTTCCTCGAAATCGAAGTCGAGGAAGTAGGACGTCGTTTTTCGCGTCTGGGGGAGGAGCATCACTCTCCCCGGTACCGCCGAAACGTTTCCTTGAGCAGCGCGGCGCTCTCTTCCGCGAGCAGACCGCGCTCGATGATGAGGCGGTGATTGAACCGTGGATTGTCCATGATGTTCAGGTCTGCCGTCTCCGCGCCCCAGCGCGGATTCGATGCGGCGTAAACCACTCGCGAGACTCGCGCATGGACGAGAGCGCCGGCGCACATGACGCACGGCTCGAGCGTCACGAAGAGCGTGCAGCCATCCAACCGCCAGTCGCCGATGCGTGCCGTGCCCTCGCGCATCGCCAACATCTCGGCGTGCGCGGAGGGATCCTTGAACAACTCTTTGCCGTCGTGTGCACCGCCGAGCAGTTCACCATCGCGGACGAGAACGGCACCGACGGGGATTTCGCCCCGTGCCGCGGCCAAGCGCGCCCATGCGAGCGCGCGCCGCATCCAATACTCGTCCGTCACGTCCGGTGTGTCCACTTCGGGACTCTGCTTACAAGCCGCCTTCGGGGATGGGCGGGATGACCTTTTCGATGTCGCGCTTGGGGAGCACCATGCTCCCGCCGCGCTCCAGCGTGATTGTCACGCCTTCGCCTTCGATCGCGGTGACCTTGCCCTGAATCTGGCGGCCATTCTTCAGCACGATCGTGCGGATGATCGCCGCAGGCCTGATGACAGGAACAGGCGTCGGGGTTGGCACGGGCGTGGGCCGCGTGAACGTCAGGGGCGGTTCCGGGGTCGGCGTGGGAACGGGTGCGACCTCGAGGGCCACCGTCGCAGGGGGATTCGGCATGATCGAGAATGTGCGCGACTCAGCGGTGCCGGCGATTGGCTGAGGCTGAAGGCGATTCCCCGCGCGCCCCGCGAACACCGTCACCGGGAGCGTGCTATAGAAACCGGCGTTCTGCTCGCGTGTTGGCGAAGCATAGTGATGCAGCGATGTCCCGATGCCGCGGACGCGCGCGATGCGATACTGCTGCACGAGCGCGTCAGTAAAGTTTAGTTTCCCTGAGATTGAAATGATCGGCGAGGCCGCCAGGCAGTTGTCGCTGAGGAAGCGCGACCACAGCTCGATCTCGCGCACGCCAGCCGTATCCTGGCGCTTGTGATAGCGCAGGATGATTTCGTCAACGATTCCCTCCTGGCACCAGCCGATCCAGTCCTGCATGCGATTCGCATAGGTGTCGGATGCGATCCACTCCTCCCATGTCGTGGGGGGTTCACCGACAGCATCAACGACGACCGAGAAGCGAACCGTCGGATAAATCTCGTGCGTGCGGGTGCGGATGTAGCGAAGTGTTTCGGTCAATTGGGCGCGGCGCCATGCGGACCACGTTGGGTCGTCCATGGGGGCGGGACCAGTGCCACCGACGGCTGCGCGGAATGCTGTGATTGCTCCCTCGCTGTATCCCCACTCCCTGCCCTGATACCAAAAGTCATCCAGCACGATGCCGTGCGGCCGGACGGACTTCACCATGTCGAGGAACAGCGCCACGAGATACTCGCGGGTGTAGGGGTGCCCGGGATCGAGTGAGATGATGCTCCCCAGACCTTCCTTCTGACCTTTGATGTTCACATCTGCCATTCCGGGAGCGACGCCCAGCGGCGACTTCGCGACGGGTGTCTTGCCGATCAGCGAGTTATGCGCAGGAAGTGTGTGCACCCAGGGATACATCTCGACGAGTGCCGGAAGTGAGTTGCGCAACGTCGAGAGCGGATTGCCCACATCGGCGCGCAAGAACGGCATCTCGTTTTCGAGGTCGGACTTGTACGCCACGCCCACGAGCGATCGCACCTCGGGATAGATCTTGTTGAATTCCCCCTGATCGATGCGTTGGAGGAGTTCGCCGATCTGCACCGAATCCTGAAAGCCCTCCGACGTGGAGAGAATCTCGAGACCGCGCACCTCGATCGCGGTTGGAACGGTTTCCGCCCGGAGTGAAGGAACGCAGAGGACCGCCACCGTGGCGACAACTCCGGCAAGTGAGCGCAAACGTTGTGAGCGTGTCATGTCTTCGTCTCTCGATGAGGGTTGTGAATTGGAATCTCTTGGGTCATAAAAATCATATCAGCGCAGCAATCCCCGAACCGGGCGAACAGCGAGTCTGGCGGATAGCGTGCGCACAGCCCGTTCTTCATCTTCCCGAGCAGCGAACGCGAGTCGGATTCGAAGCGCAAGGGCGCTCGCAGGAAAGGAAGCCCGGCCGGAGGCACGCGCTGCGTCCTTTTCCGTCATCAGCAGGATGTCCGCGCCCGCACTCCGACGGGCTGCCTCGAACTTCTTCATCATCGCGGGGGTTATCTCTGCGTGGTCGGGGAGAAATTTCTTCGCCACGATGCGCAGCCCGGCCTCACGCACCGAGCGCACGACCGAGCCGGGGTTACCCACCCCGCAGACGAGCAGCGCGGTCTGTCCGTTGCGCGTCGATAGTCGTTCGGTCTCTCCCGATTCGAGGTGCACGAAACTGTCGGGCACGACCGTCATGCGGACGAAAGGGAGTTCCGGGTGATTATTGCGCAACCAGCGAGCGATGGCCTTGCCAGAGCGCCCCGCCTGATTCCAGCGCGTCAGCACGATCAGGTGCGCGCGCGAAAGTCCCGAGAGAGGCTCCCTCAAGGTTCCGCGGGGGAAGACGGAGAGCTTGGTGAGCGGGCGGGTCGCATCCAGGAGCACGATGTCTCCCTGACGCGCGAGGCGGTGATGCTGAAATCCATCGTCGAGCACGATGACGTCGGCGTTCATGCGGCGCATCGCCAAGCGCGCGCCATCGGCGCGATTCGACGTCGAGATGATCGGCACGTTCCGAAGAAGTCGGGCGAGCAGCACGGGTTCGTCCCCCCCGTCCTTCGCAGAGACCCGCTGCCTGCGCCCGTCGTGGACAACGACGAGCTTGGCCTCATCCTCGCGCCCATACCCGCGCGATACCACCGCGGGACTTTTCCCTGTTTCCATCAGCCATCGCGCCAGCCACGCGACAAAGGGCGTCTTGCCTGTCCCGCCGAGTGTGATGTTCCCGACGCTGAGAACAGACACGGGGAGTTCCGTGCGCTTGCGAATCCCGAGATCATAGAGGTGCCGAGCGCTGGCCGCGCCGATGCCATACAGGAACCCCGCGGGGGCGAGCACGCCGCGCAGGGCTTGCTCCCATGGGGTCTCCGGGACGCCATCATCGGCCAAGCGCTGAAAAATCTGATGCAGGGACATAGGTCTCGGGGTCAGGAGGATTCGATCAACTGGGCGCGAATCAGGAAGCTATAGATACTGGCGTTCAATAGGTCCTGACGCACATACGGCGACGGCAACGCATCCTTGGTGGGCGCGAACTCCGAGGGCCGCTCCGCGATGTCGTTGACGACTTGCGTCATGCGCTCGCGGTTCTCCTCAAACTGACGCTCGATGACCAGGTTTGTGTTTGCTTCCAGATCGTCAAGAAAGTGATCCATCGTGGCATCTGCCCGGACGAGCATCTCCGGGAAGTTAAACATCGCCGCATCCAGGCGGGGGGTGATGGGGGCGGACTTGCGATGCAAATCGATGAACGTGGTGCTCGTGCCATCTTCACGCCGCACCGGCAGAATCGAAACCGAAACAAAATCGGGATACGGGCAATAGAGCGGCGCGCCGGAAAAGTCAGCGAGCGCCATCCCCCCTCCACCGCGCCGCGCGGACTTGCACCACATGAAGAGGTGCGCCCTCGTCGCCAGATCGGAAATCACAATCGTCGTGATTCCAAGGGCGTGGAGCTGACCATGCAAGCCTTCCGCGTTCGCCTTCTTCGCGAAACGACGCAGCACTTGAAACCCGCGAACGACGAGGCGCTGACGCACCTGCTCGTCTTCCTCCTGCAGGAGCCGCGCAATCGGACGAATCGAGGCGCCGATGTCCGGTGGCTGTTGGGGCATGATCACATAGTATGTTTGTGCGGGGGCGGACGACATGGGGGTGCTCGCGGGGCGAAGTCAGGATTGAGGTCGTGAACGGAAGGTGTGCCACATCCCGTCCGCGTGGATCAAAACGAATTGGGCGGGACGGGCACTCTCATTCTACGCCGATCCGGACGATTCGTCACCTCTCCGCCAGCAATTCCGCCGGGGTGCGGCGCGCCATCGACAGGGCGGCCGCAAACATCGGGAGCTCCGTCAGTAGCAGCGCGAGCAGAAACATGACCGAGAAGACGCGCGGAGTCACGGGCAGCGCATTGGCCGGCAGGAGGGCCGACTGCGCCAGGAATTCCCCGGCGAAATGGGCGACCCCGAACGATACCCCAACGAACAGCAAGGCCCCGAATGCCGCGCCGAGGCATGCAACCACGGCCCCTTGGCATAGCACGAACACGACGAGCGAACGTGCGTCGATCCCGGCGGCACGCATGACCCCCCACGCGCCACGTCGCTCACGGATCGTCGCGGCCACGGTGCTTCCAATGCCAACCCCCGCCAGCGCCGCGATCAGGAGCGCCGCCCCCCCGGCGAGCGATTGAACCGCGCCAGAGATGCGCTCGAATGCCTCGCGCTGGTCGCGGTCGGAGGTCGCCTCCAGCTTCATCTCGGTCAAGCCAGCGATCACCGGCGCAGGATCGCCCCCCGGCGAGAGATCCACATGCAGGGCCGAGTACGTCGCGCTCGTGCGTGGGGCGTACTCGGCGTTCCACGCGGCCACCGCGTCGATCGGCGCCGCGATGCCGACCAGTCTGGGATTTGGTGTCAGTCCAACCACGCGGCAACGCACGCTGCGCGCGGGCGCGGTGGTGCTCGCCGAACCCATCGTCGATTCGCCGAGGATGAGCGTGAACTCGCGTCCCTTCGCCGCGGCGGGGCTGAGCTTGGGCATCCCCGCGCTCTCCGCCAGCCCGAGGTTGTAGAGATCGAGGAAGAACGCAGAGACGAGCACGGGCACCGCGCGTTTGGATTCGGGTTCCGGGGCGGTGAAGGTTTCCATCTTGGGCAGGTCGGCTTCGACCAATTCGCGCGGCACACCATGCAGGATGATGTCCGTTTGGAAGTCGCCGCCTAACGTGCCGAAACTGATCACGGCGGAGGATGGAAAATTCGCTGCGAGTTGCGGCAAGACGCGCCCCACGCCGGGCAGCTCACGTGTGGCCGTGACGGTCGCGTCCGTGATGCGCGGCCCCTCAAGTCGAAGGATGGAAACGTCGATCGGCTTCGCGCGCGCGATGATCCGGTTTTCTGGAAAGAGCGCACGCACGCGCGGCTCCAGATCGTGCGCGAGCAGGTCCGCGACCGAGGTCGCAATTCCCGCGGCTGTTGTTCCGACACCTAGACAGAATATCAGCAAGACGAGCCGCCCGGGCCTGCGCCCGAGCTCGCGTGCCAGCAGCCAGCTCCACGCGCTCCATTTCATCCGCTGCGCCGGGCGCTCTCGAGTGTGTTGCGCAGCAACATCGCGATCGTCATCGGGCCGACGCCACCGGGAACGGGCGTATAGGCTGATGCGAATTCTCGCAACGCGGCTGCATCGACGTCGCCCACGATGCGCGTCCCCTTCGGCGCTGTCGGATCGTCGATGCGATTGATCCCGACATCGATGACGACCGCGCCGGGACGGATCATTTCTGCAGTCACAAACTTCGGACGACCGATCGCGGCGACCAGGATGTCCGCGGCGCGTGAAATCTCGGCGAGGTTCCTCGTCAGCGAATGCGCGACGGTCACGGTGGCATCACCCCCCGGTCCGCGCAGCGAAAGCAGCGCCGCGAGCGGTCGCCCGACAATGTTGCTCCGCCCGATGATGACAACGTGTTTGCCGCGCGTTTCGATGCCCGCGCGCTTCAGAAGTTCCTGAACCCCGAGCGGTGTGCATGGCACGAATCGGGGTGTCCCGCGCGCCAGCAGCCCGACATTCATCGGGTGAAATCCGTCCACGTCCTTGTGCGGGGAAATCGCTTCGATGATCGCCTCTTCGCGAACCTGCTCCGGGAGCGGGAGCTGCACGAGAATCCCGTGGATCGCCGGGTCCTCGTTGTAGGCTCGCACATAACGGATCACGTCCGCCTCGGTGACGTTCGCGGGAAGACTGTGCTGCACGGCATGGAAGCCGACCTCGCGGCACGCGCGAGTCTTCGCTGTCACATACGAGAGGGACGCCGGATGATCCCCGATCAGGATGACGCCGAGTCCAGGAGGAGGGAGGCCCGCCGCTTTGCGCTCCGCCACGACGAGCGCGATTTCCGCGCGAATCGTCGCCGACAGCGCCTTGCCATCGAGCACGCGTTGAGTGAATGACTCGGACATGTTGGTGGAGGCCTCTTCAGCGATGGAGTTCCACGCGCGCGCCCAGGGCACGCAGCGTGTCGAACCAGCCGGGAAAGCTCTTCGAGACGTGTTCCGCACCGCGGATGCGCAAGCCATCCCGACACGCGAGCGCGACGACACACAGCATCATGATGACTCGATGGTCACCCCGACCGTCGACCTCAATACCGCCAACGAACCCCGCAGGCCAACCAGTGATATGGATCGAGTCTGGATCGTCCAACGGCTCGAACCAAAGGGACTTCGGCACGTTGGGAAGCGAGCCATCCTTGCCGGGGATCGCTGTCGCATAGACCGCCGCCAACTGGGCCAAGGGCTCGCGCACGCGATCGCACTCCTTGAACTGCAGATTGCGAATGCCGACGAAGCGACTGGTGCCTTCGGCCACGACGGCGGCGCCCATCATTGCCAGCACCGCATCGGTGCAGAGGTCGCCGTTGATCGCTGCGGCGCGAGGAGTTTCCCCTGCGCGTGTGAACTCCAAATCGGCGGATGCACCCGGATCAGGAGCCCAGGGTGCGACGTGTCCCGCCGCGCGATAGTAGTCGAGACAGAGCTGTTCGCCCTGATCATCCGCGTGCAATCCGCGCACGCAAATCTTCGAGCCGGGAACGACCGCGGCTGCGGCGAGGATCGCCGACGAGCCGGGCCAGTCACCGTTCGCGTCCCAGCGATTCGTTGCGAACTTCTGCCCTGCGCGAATGAGATGAATTCGATCGCTCGTGGCGGACTCAACGTTCACTCCCGCACGCAAAAGCACACCGCGCGTGGTCGCGATCAGGGGACGCGAACGCAGTTTTCCCGTCACCTCGATGATGATGTTCTCGTCGAGCATCGGCGCGAGAAACATCAGCGCGCTGCAAAACTGACTGCTGACGCTCCCCGATACGACAACGGCCACCGCGCCATCGGCAGGGACGCCTTCGGCCTCGCGGCGACGCGCGATGTGTTGGCGGATGCGTGCGATGCCGCCGCGCATCGTGATCGGCAGGCAGCCGGTTTCCGATTCACACTCGCACACGATCCCGAGCTGTTCGAACGCGTCGAGCAAATCGCGATTCGGCCTCTTGCCGAGCGAGTCGGCGTGCGACGTTTCGAATCGCACTTCGGGCAGCACGGCGCACACGCCCATCAACATGCGCAGCACTGCACCCGCATTTTCCGGATCGAGCGGGGCGTCGGAATCGAGCCTCGGCGTGTTCCCGAATCCGTGAATATCGAGACGCGCAACCTTGCCGTCGTTCTCGAGAACGAAATCAACCGGCGCTCCATCCGCGCCAGAGGGCTCGATCTGCGCGCCGAGCCGTCTCAGGCAATGCACGAGCGCGATCGCGTCATCCTGCACGGCGGGGCGAAGCACGACGCTGTGTCCTTTCGCGAGCGCAGAGGCCAGCACGTATCGCGTGGTATAGTTCTTTGATGGCGGGGCGAGGACCGTGCCCGCGAGAGGACCTGCGGGGGGGCGAACCTCCGCGATCACTTGGGAATCTCCTGAGCCGTCGCGGCGGCGGCAAAACGAAGCAGCTTCAAGAGCGGTTGATCGAACTGCTGATACTCGGAGTAGCTGACGAGGTAGAGGCCCGAGTTCGTCCTGACGTAGAACTCGGTGATGTTCCCATCCTTGCCGACGACCTGATCGACGAGTTCGATCTTGTGGAAGGGCGCCGTGTCTCCTTCGCCATAGAACGAGAACGAAATCATCGGCGCCTTCTGCATGTCGCCGAGCACGGCGCTGCTCCACTCAAGATCCTCGAGTCCGGCGAGCAAATCCTCGACCTCGCCGAGGGGCGCCATGGCGACCTTTCCTGCGGGTGTCGTGATCCGCCAGTTGGTGCCGACCGCTTCGAACTTGATCGACTGATTGCCGTCGGTGCGAAGCTCGATGCGCTTTGTGCGCGCGGCCATTTCGGGAATGAGGCGTCGTTCCTCCATCTCCGCGCGGAACTTGTAGAAGCGATCGGACGCGGTGAAATCGACACCCCACGTCGAATCATCCTGGATGCGGCGAACGTAGGTGATTCCCTCTCGCACGTCGGTCACACCCAAGTCGAAACCCTGCTCCGCGCCATCGGCGAACTTCACGCGGAGCTCGAGCTGCTTGTGTTTGAACTTGGGATCAACCGGCGCGTCCGGGGCGCGCGGGCCCTCGATCAGGCGGGTCGCGGCAAGGGACGTGATGTCCTTCCAAAGTTGGTTCGCGCGTGTTTGATTCACCCGCACGTCGGGTGTATCGCGGAAGAACCAATTGCCGTTCTCCGCCTTCAAGTCGAGCTCTGCCGATCCGGAGCGAATCCGCACGCCCTCGACGTCACCATGCTCACCCCAAACAAATCGCTTCGTGCTCCATTCGAGTGGCGCGCGCAGAAACTCGCGCAGCACTTCGGGCGTCGCGATGCCGACCGCGCCATCGCCCACGGGGATCGAGAAACTCCCCGAGCCGGGCAGCTTGCGCCCGATGGTGAGGAGCCGCTCGTTGTTGGATGTCACGGTGATGATGGGTCGATCGAGACCGAGTTCCATCGATGTGCTCGTGGGCTTGTCGATGACCTCGGTCATGCGCCCACGCGCAAGCGACTGGAGCGCGTTCTCCACCATCACGTTGTCCGCGGGGCCTTCGAGGTTTCCCGTGCGATAGCGCCAGCGGTTTTCCTTCTTCGTCAGCACGACATCCCCGCGCACGCTCGCTATCTCGAACGAGGTCGCATTGGGCGGCAGCCCATCGGACAGTGTGCGATTGCGCCAGTCATCGAGCGTGCGATCGCCCTGACGTGGGACCCAGTCCCCGACGGTGAAAATCTCTTCGCCGCCATTCACGCGGGCATAGACGCGCCCTCCGTCGGAGCGCGACTTTCCGAATTCGATGGTGTGCTCTTCGGGGCCGTTCTTTCCCTGGACCGTGATTTCAAACCTGGTGTCTGCGGGATCGAGTCCATACGTCGCGAGATCGTCGGGCAGGAATGGAGGTGACTTTCGCGCGCCGATCACATTCCCGATCAGTGCATCGACCTGACTGTTGTCCGCGCGGAATTGGGAGGGCTCGCGCAGGAACCACTTCGCCCCTTCCTTCTCGAGCAAGAAGTCACCCGCAGGACCGTGGATCCTGATCGATGTGACTTGCTCCTTGTCGAAGATCAGCACGCGATCTTCAGCGGCCTTGACGATGAACGCGCGCTCCGATGCGCGCTTGTCAGTCCAATACACGGCGAGCAAAATGCACGCTAGGATCGCGGCAAAGATGGGGCGACGCATGCTCATCGACGCTTCCTCCGCGCGATGGCGAAGCCGCTGCCGCCCAGCCCGACGGCCAGACCGATCAGCAGGAACGTCCCCACCATCGCGAACACATGCGCGTTCGAGAGCATCAGCGGCGAGGCCTCGACGATGCGCGGCGGGATGTTCAGCATGGACTCGCGCCCGGTGAGCCAGTTTACCGATTGCAACAACATCGCGGCCGATTCGCCGGTCAGCATCGCGTCGGTGAATGTGTCGCTGTCGCCGAACGCCACGAGGCGTCCTTCTGCCTCTCGTGTTCCGGCGCGTCCCGTGATGCGCGACGCCACGCCGAGGGCCATCGCACCGATGCGCGACGGGTCATCCGGCTCGCGGAAATTCGGGTTCTCGCGGATCTCGGCCACGCTCTGCGCCCAGGATCGCTCGCTGGATGCGAGGAGAACCTCGGGGCGTGCGTTCGGCGTCTGCACTGCGGCGGGGATGAATTGCCGCGCGGTGAACATGAAGAACGGTACATCGGTGACGCCCGTGACGATCGGGTGCTTGCCCTCGGGGCGCACGCGTGGGGCGAAGCGACTGCTCGTGGCCGCGGACCCCGTTGGATCGAGCACGAACTGATTCGGCGAGGCGAGCCCCGCGGCCGCGAGGATCGCGTCGATGTTGGGCATCGCGTGGTCGTCGCTGGGTTGCGGATCGAGCCACAACATCACTCGCCCGCCGCCATTCAGGTACTCGAGCAAGACATCGCGTTCGTACTCCGAAATGTCGCGCGTCGGACCCGGCATGATGATCACTGCGGTGTCGTCGGGGATGCCATCAATCAGGCGCACTTCACCCACGCGGAACGCGCGCTCGGCGATCATTTCGCCGGAGCGAAGAATCGCCGCGCCCTGCTCTTCCTTGGTCGCGCCTTCACCCACGATGAGCTGCCGCTCGCCGTGGTCGCGCGTCATGTAGATGTGCTTCTCGCGCCCGAGGGAAATCTCCGCGATGGCGTTCGAGAGCACGCGTTCGCGCGACGAACCCGTCACGCCGAGCTTGAACTTCCGGCGGCGAATCTCCTCGCCATCGCGCTTGAGGATGACGATCAGGTCGTCGGTGAGTGGCCTGTCGTCGATCGCGCGAATCTGCACGAGGTCGGTATCGAGGTCGAAGATCTCAAACTTGATCGAAGGCGCGGCGGAACGATAGAGCGCGAAGAACTTCCGCTGCTCCTCATGTTCGGCACGCGGGAGGATGGAATAGACCTCGAGCTGCTGCCCCTGCGGTAGATCGCGCAGCATCGCGCGCGTCTGCGGCGAGAGCGTGAACACGCCGTCTCGTGTCAGGTCCGTCACCCACGTGCGATTCGCTGAGATCAAGTACACGAACAGGAAACACACGAGGGCAAAGAACGAGTACGCGATCGATGAAAGCGTGTCGCGCCAACTCGTGTCCTGTTGCCAGAGGAGGCCTCCGAAGGCGGACAGGATTCCAAGCCCACCCATCGCAAAGTGCCACCACTCGACGCGCCCCAGCATCAGCCCAAGCACGATCGCGCCGGCCATCCCGAGCAGGCCAATCGCCACGGGCACGAGTCGCAACATCACGGAGGAGGACGAGGTCACGCGCGCCAACGTCGGGCCTCCAGCACGCGTACCGTCAGGAACAGAAACGCCCCCGTCATCACGAGGAAGTAGGTGATGTTAAAGAGACCGAAGCTCCCCTGCAGGAAGGCCTCGGTGTGTTCGACGATGCTGAGGTGGCGCGAGAAATCCGCGATCATCGGGATCCCCGCATAGTCAGCAATCGTGCTGATCAGAATCAGAAAGAGCAGCGCCACATAGGTGAACACCGCCGCGATGACCTGGGATTCGGTGAGTGAGGAAAAGAACAATCCGATCGCGGTGTACGCCGCTGCGGTCAACAGCAGCGCGGCCATCCCGCTCCACACGACGGCCCACTCCGGCGTGCTGACGATAGCCGTCGCCAGCGGGAATGCCATGGTCAGCGCGAGATAGAACGAAAGCCCGATGAAGCAGCCGAGGAACTTACCCAACAGCAGCGCCCAATCCGAGAGTGGCGTCGTTTGCAAGAGGTCGAGCGCCCCCGAGGCACGGTCCTCCGAGAAGACGCGCATCGTGAGCAGGGGAATCTGCGCCATCAGGAAGAAGTGAACGACGTAGAAGGTCTGCCGCACGACTGCCTGTGTGATGTTGTTGCTCATCTCCGCCTGAGTGCGGACGGTCCCCGAGGAGAACGTGAGAAGCAGCGACATGAAAACGTAAGCGCCGAGCAGGAAGAACGTCGCGCATAGAACATAGTAGAGCGGCGCGACGAGCAGCGCGCCCGCCTCGCGTCGGGTGACGAGCGCGGTCTCACGCAGAAGCCTGGACATCGCCCACACGCTCCTGGTCCTGGCGCACGGCGCGCAGGTAGATTTCTTCGAGTGTCGGCTTGTGCACTTCGAGCGAGTGCAACTCGCCCCCCGCGCCAATGATCGCGGCCGAGAAACGAGCGCGCCACGCGAGGTCGCCGATCGGTCCGGATCCGCTCAGGGCGAATGCCTCGCCTTCACCCGGCGTAACGGAGACGCTCACATCGGGGCACGCGGCGCGAACCGCTTCCAACAACTTGTCCTGCGGCCCGCGTACCTGCGCGGCAACGACATCTCGCCCATCGCCGACGGAACCGTGGCGCAATTCCTCCACCGTGCCCGTGCACATCAATCGCCCACCCGTGATGATCACGACGCGATCACACGTCAGCTCGACCTCGGGGAGGATATGCGTCGAAAGGAAGATCGTACACTCGCCGCGCAGCGACTTCAGGAGTGCGCGCACTTCCTGAATCTGCGCCGGGTCGAGTCCCGCCGTTGGCTCATCAAGAATCACGAGCGACGGACGCCCCAGGAGCGCCTGAGCAATGCCGACACGTTGCCGCGTGCCTTTGCTCAGATTGCGAATCAGCCTCGGTGCCCAGCGGCGAAGATCGAGGAAGCCCAGCACGCGGCGAACTTCGGCGTCCGCCTCCGAACCACGCATGCCTTTCGCTCCTGCAACAAAGAGCAGGAATCCCTCGACTGTCATTTCCGGATAAGCGGGCGCAAGTTCGGGGAGGTATCCGAGCCGGGCGCGAATCCTTGCGTGATCGTGCTGAACATCGAGCCCGCCGATCTTGGCAGAGCCCCCCGTGGCGCGCGCCAAGCCCGTCAGGATGCGGATCGTCGTCGATTTGCCCGCGCCGTTGGGGCCGAGCAATCCCGCGATCTCACCCTCGGGCACGACGAAGGACAGCCCGTCGATGGAGAGGGTTGCGCCGTATCGTTTTGTGAGCTCTTGGACTTCGATCTTCAAAGGTTGATTAGTCTTCGGTGCTGGATTCGAAGAAGTCGTTCCCCGATGGCGTGATGCGCCAAGCAGGTTCCCCGTTTTTTTCGTGCTCAGCTAGCATGCGTTGTTCCACCAGCCGCGAGACGATGCGCCTCAGCTCTTCTTCCGTCGTCGTGCTGTCTCCATCTTCGTCCGTGAATGCAGCGACAAGTTCCGCCATCGCCAACGGATCGTAGCTGCACTCCGCCAAGACGTCGAGTTCGAGCTTGAGCTGCCAAAAATCCTGGGGTGGAACCATCATGTGACTTTGATACCGGGATCGGTGGGGCCTGCGTGGCTCCCCATCCGTGCGCGCCCAACCACGGCGCGACTTGTCCCACGAAACATGGCGCGGGGAGTTACAATCGCGCCAGAACGCCCTCGACCAAATCACTAAAGTGCTCGCCAGCCAACTTGCCGACCTCGACGACTTCTTCGTGCGTCGTCGGACCGGTCGCGGCCACGAGCGTGTTCGTCACGACGGTGATCCCGAGCACGCGTGCCCCCGCCTGCACGGCGATCGTCGTCTCGGGGACGGTGCTCATCCCAACGACATCCGCGAATTGACGGAGCATCTGGACTTCAGCCTTCGTCTCATAGCTTGGCCCAAGGCCGCCCCAATACACGCCCTCGCGTAGCGTCAGCCCCATGGCGATAGCGACCTCGCGGGTCAGCGCCTGCAACTCGCGGTCGTACGGCTCGCTCATGTCAGGGAACCGGGGACCCATCTCGTCGATGTTCGGTCCGATCAGCGGATTGCGAAACATGCCGTTGATGTGGTCGTTGATCAACATCAGGTCACCGACGTCGAACTTGGGATTCAGCCCCCCCGCTGCGTTGCTGAGGATGACCGTCTTGACCCCCGCGCGCAGGAGGGACTTGAGCGGATGCGTGGCGACCTGCGGGTCCACTCCCTCATAGAGGTGCTTGCGGCCGTTCATCACCAAAATCTCTCGACCGCCGAGTTTCCCCTTCACCAGCGTCCCGGCATGACCTACCACGGTGCTCATTGGGAAATTCGGAATATCGCCGTAGGAAATCGTCAGCGGTTCCCTGACCCGGGAAGCGAACTTGCCGAGCCCGGAACCAGCAACCACGAGGGTCGAAGGGACGCCGCCGAGCAGCTTGCGCACGGCCTCGGCGGATTCATCGATGCGTTGGAGGAGCGTAGTTTCCATGATGACGGCAGAGTGTGCGCCGACGGGGTAGAGACGCAAGGACGAGCACGGAATCTCCGGCCGGAATCGAGACGGGAGCAGCCGTCGCCCCCGGGCGCCAAAATTTCGCTTTTTTTTCGCTTGCCATCGTACAGCCTTGGAAATACCACAGACACGAACTCGCACAATTCAACTCAGGAGCGCCCATCATGACCGGTGCCGTCGCAGCAGCAGCCTTCCGCAAGAACCGCGCATTCCTCCAGAACGTCCTCAAGGACTTCAAGCCGGAGAACGCCGACTTTCGTCCCACCCCGGACATGATGACGGTGACGCAGCAGATCCGCCACATCGCCCACACGATTCATTGGTTCCTCGATGGGGGATTTGAGGATAAGTGGGACATGGACTTCGAGAAGTTCCAGGCGCACGTGACCCAACCGTGTACTTTCGCGGATGCCCTCAAGGAACTGGACGCGGCGGTCGAGCGCTCCGTCAAGACCGTCGAGAACATGACGCCGGAACAACTCATGGCACCAATGAAGGACAACCCGATCTTTGGCCCGATACCCCGCGTCGCGGTGCTCTCGGCTGACACCGACCACATGGCCCACCACCGTGGTGTTTTGACGGTGTATCTGCGCCTCTTGGGCACGGTGCCGACGATGGTTTACACGGAGTGATCTCTGCCGTGGCAGTACGCCGGGCGCGCGTGGTCCGACCCCATCTGCGTCCGGCGATGACTGTAACGCCTCTTGACGGGGAACCCCCCTTCGCTGCGGTTATAGCAGCGAACGATGAATAAGGCTGCCCGGTCCAAAGCCCGATCTACCGACGCCGCTGGCGCTTATCGCGCCCGGCGGCGATCCGACACGCCCAGCAGGACTGGACGGATCGCATGACCGCTGTCGCGCTGGTCATTGCTGGAATCTCCATCGTCAGCTTCCTTTGTTCCCTCTGGGAGGCCGCACTCCAAGCCGTCCCTGACAGCCATATTGAGGGGATGCGCGAGCGGGGTGAGGCAGGCGCGGCCGAACTTGCCGACATCCGTCTCCACCTCGAAGAGTCCTGTGCTGCGATCATCATGCTGCGCACGCTGGTGCGCACGATGGGTGGCGCGGTTGCTGGCGGCCTCGTCGTCATCTACTTTATCGAAAACGCGATGACCGCGCTGCTCGCCTTCGCGGTCCTGCTGACGATCGTCCTCGTAGTCTTGACCGAAGTCGTACCCCGCGCGGTCGGAACAGTCTTTGCCCTCAGGATCGCGCCCTCAAACTTGGGGGTGATCCGGGCGGTGATCCTGTTGATGCGTCCGTTCGTCAAGTTCGGCCGCCGCTTGACCGCGATCATGTCCCCAGAATCGGACGAGGAGGACTTCGCCCCCACGGAGGATGAGATCCTCGCGCTGGCCCGCATCGGCGCGGAGAAGGGGACGCTCTCCAAAGAGGAAGCTTTATGGGCATCGAACGCCCTCCTGCTCGACGGCATCTCCGTGCGCGAGCTGATGACCCCCCGCACGGTTGTGTACCTGCTCCCGGAAAAACTTCCGCTCACGATGGTTAAGGCGCACTCGTCGCACTGGACGCACAGCCGCCTCCCCGTGTGTGCGGACGACGACCCCGATCGCATCCTGGGCATCATCTATCGGCGCGAGGTGTTTGACGCGCTCGTCCAACGTTCCCGCGAGGAACTCGAGAAGATGACGCTGCGCGACTTGCGGCATGATGTAACGTACATCCCCGACTCGATGCGCGGGAACGAGGTGCTGGCCCGCATGCTGAAGGACCGGCAGCAGTTCTACGTCGTAACCAACGAGTTCGGCACGATGGAGGGAATCATCACGTTGGAGGACGTGCTTGAGTTCCTCCTCGGCGAAGAAATCGTGGATCCACACGACGAGCACGAGGACATGCAGGAGTACGCGCGCCGCCTCGCGGCAGAGCGCAGAAAGCGGGTGGTTTCGCGCCCGGCTCCCGATCCGTCCGATGCCTTGATCGACCCAATTCGCAAGGACGAGGAGAAGGCGTGAAAAAAGATTGGTCGAAAACACTTGATTCAGGAACGGGGGCATGGGTACCCCTCGCCTATCGCAAACAGCGCAACCACCCGGAGAGATGCCATGGCTCCTCGCTTCGATGATGAGGAGGAATTCGCCTTCGGCGAACCCGAAGACGAGATTGAAGACGAATCGTTCGACCTCGAGGACGAAGATGGTGAGTTCCTCGACGACGAAGACGAAGATGAGGAGTATGCCGATGACGACGAAGGGAACGAATTCGCGGACCTCGACAGTGTCGTCGAGGAAGGCGAGGAGCTCCTCGAAGCAGGTGAATACGCCAAGGCGATCGAACTCCTCGCCGGAGGGATCGAGGCCTTTGCCGACGCGCCCCAGCTCTACTACCTCCTCGGGCTCGCGAGCACCGAGGCGCTGAAGGAGGACATGGCTCACAACGAGCTGTGGGAGAAGGACACCGACCTCGTTGAGATGTATGAGCAGGCGGTTTCCGCCTTTGAGGAGGCGCTCAACCTCGAGCCGGAACATCTCGGCTCCCTTAATGCCCTGGGGACGCTTTATGCGCTCCGCGGCAACCACGAGTCTGCGATCAATTGCTGGGAAAAGTCGATCGAGGTCGAACCGGACCAACAGCCGGTGCTCGACGACATCCGCATGTCACGCCGCAAGCTGGACGATTAACTTGCGCAAGCCCCGTTCTTCGCCGCTCTGACGCGCGCGAAGAACGGTTGCCGCTTGTCCGTCACGTCCCAATCCACTCCTTCTCTGATGGCAGAATCGACCATCCTGCTTGCCGAAGCAGACTGATCGGAGCATGCTCAAGGCGTGAGCACGTCGAAGAATCCGGTTCAGAGCCCCAACGAAGGCGCGCCCGGCGAAGAACTCGCCCGGGAAGTGTGCCTGTGCTTTCACGTGTCGCTTTCCAAGCTCGTGAACTTCGCGCGCAGGAACCGCCCGAAGGTCGTCGCGCAAATGTCAGAGTGTCATGGCGCAGGCTCAGGCTGTGGCTGGTGTCGCCCGGAACTAGCTCGCATCATGCACGCGATCGCGGCCGACCCAGATGTGATCCCGGCCCTGAGCGCGAGTCGCCGCGAATATGAGGAAGGGCGGCGCGCCTATGGCCAGCAATCAGGTGCCAATTCCATCGTGATCGCCGGAGAGGAGCCCCTGGCCGATGCCCTCGAATAGATACGTCGAGCCCGGCGCGGCGCCCCTTCCTCGGGATGAAGATATCAGGGCGACCCTGAGCGTCGGCAAGAGGGTGGACGCAGCGAAACAATCGCTCCTCCTTGATTCGGAGGAACCCACCAAGTTGTCGCGAATCTCCATTTCCGTCGCGACCGAGTACGAGGCAGAGACCGCTCTCCCGATCGCGACAGCGAAGCCCGAACCTTCGCGAGATCGTCAAGTCGCGCCCGAGCCGCCCAAGCCCGCCGCCTTCGTGATCACGCGGCCGGTCGGCACAGGCGGGCACGGCGAAGTGCACGAGGCACTGCAAACTTCATTGGGGCGCATCGTCGCCGTGAAGCGAATCAGGGAGGAAGTCTATCGATCGCACAGCGCGAAACTGGGGGGGGCGAAGTTGGTGGAAGCGGACTTCCATCAGGAGGCCCTCGTCGCCGGCGCGCTCGAACACCCGAACATCGTTCCAGTGCATGACTTCGGCGCGGATGAAAATGGACGCCCTCTGCTCGCGATGAAGCTCATCAAGGGGAAGTCGTGGGATGACTTGATCGAAGAGCAGTGGGTTTCAGGGTTACCTCCAGCGGAGTTCCTGAATCGGAATCTTCGCATCCTCCAGGACGTCGCGCAGGCCGTTGCGTTCGCGCACTCGCGCGGGATTGTCCATCGCGACCTCAAACCTTCTCAGGTCATGGTGGGGGAATTCGGCGAAACCGTGCTGATGGATTGGGGGCTCGCGATTTTTTACGGGTCGAGCGCCCACCATTTTTCGCTCGCGCAGCATACACTGGCCCAGGCGCTGCCCACGCCCGCCAACGCGTCGAACCCAGCCGGCACGCCGGCGTTCATGGCACCAGAGCAGACCCGTGACTCTGCCACGGAAGTCGGGCCTTGGACGGACGTGTTTCTACTGGGAGGAACCCTGTACTACCTCCTGACGGGGACGACTCCCTTCGCATGTGAGAGCGTCGTCGCGACGATGGACCGCGCGAGCGTTTGTGACTTCGTGCCCCCTCAGGTCCGCGTGAACGACCGCGAGATTCCCCTCGAGCTCGCGCAACTGTGTCTCCGCTGCATGATGCCAAAGCCGGAGGACAGACTCGGCTCCGCGTCCGAGTTCATCCGCGAGATTACGAACTACCTCTCCGGTTCAAGCAAACGTAGCGAATCCGTCGCTATCACCGACTCCGTGCACCGCACGATCGCCGACCCGTCCCTTGGATACAAAGACTTCGCCGAGGCACTCGCGCAACTCGCCAACGCACGAGGTCTTTGGGATCAAAACGAGCGTGTCATTCCGCAGATGGATTATGTGAGAGAGCGCTATGCACGCATGGCGCTCAAGGAAGGGGACCTCTCGCTCGCCGCGGCGCAGACGGCGCTTATCTCGAACGAGAAGGTCCGCGAGACATTGACGCAGCTTCAGGGAAAGGAAGAAAAAGCAGCCTCGCATAAGCGACGAGCCGCGCTCTACTTCCAATACTCGAGTATCATCCTCTTGATCGTCCTGCTCTTTATCGGCTTCAGCCACCGTGGGTTCGGCGGATCGGTCACGAGGTTGGGCGAGGAACTCGCGAGGTTAATCGAACTCGGAGGTAACGTCCGCCGACTTGACGAGAGCATGACGTTGTCCGCGATGATGGCGGCGACGACGGGAGAACCTCAGTGGGCGGAACGACATGCTGAACTTGCTGAGCAGTTCGACGCTGCGTTGCATGAGATCGGCGCAAGACATGCGCGCGCGAACGTCAGTTACGCGCTCGATAATCTAATGGCGCTCAAGATTGGGTTGATCGATCAGGAGAGGCAGGCATTAGACCTCGTCGCCAAGGGTTCCCTCGCGGAAGCACGAGCAATCTTGAACGCAAAGGAATACCAGGACACGAAACAGGGCCTGAACGTCGAGGTCGGAAGACTCTTCCTGAACACGCAACAAGCGGTGACCGACCTCATCGACAGGGAGGAGGCAGTGCGACGCACAAGCGGCAACGCCCTGATCGGCGTCGTCGGGCTTGTCACTCTGCTCTGGATGTATCAGGTCGGTCTTGCACATCGCGTCGCACGAATCCGTGACCGCGCACTTCAGGCAATCGAGCGATAGCCATTCGCCCTATTCGCAGGATTCTGCTCTTCTTTCTCGGCGATCGCCGAGTCTTCGATCTTTGGGATCGAGCGCACGATAACCCCGTCGTCGAACTGATGAACCCGGCGCGCATGGGCATCGTCTCCCGGTTGCCGTATCGATGGCTTCCGATTTTTGTGCCCTTCGCCATTCTCTCGTTCGCGTATGCCCCACTCTTGTCTGGATCAACCAGACGGCTGGGGCGGATTCTGGGAGATTCTTCAGAGATCCTGCTCGGAGGGTTGTTCCTGGCCGCGTTCACCCTACCTATTCTCGGGACGATCCTGACTGGAGGCCGCGCGCATTCCAAGGAGGGGCTCGAACAACTTCGCCTAACCCGCCTCGAGGGAGACGAGATTGCGTTCGGGGCGGTCTATTGGCCCATCCGGTTCACGTTTCGAGTGATGATTCCTCTCGCCGTCCTCGCCTTTCTGTCGGGACTACTTTCTCATGTCTCTTCCGTGCCTTCAGTTGAGTCCAGAGTGGACCTATGGACGGCGGGGCGATTGTTGGTAGGGTTCATGTTTGTTTGTTTGGGGTGCTTACTCGTCGCAATTTGGCTCGTCTTTACGACCCTCGCCTTGGCGGCGCGAGTCACTCTTGGCCATCAGGATACGCGATGGCTCTCAGTGTTCCTCGTGCCGTTGCTCATGATGCCTCACGCATTCAACTTTCTGATGGGGCTTGGTTGTATTGGGAGTTTTGCGGGACTCGTCGGCGATCGTATCGAGCTGGGATACGACGAGGTTATCCTGCGGTTCCTCCTGAACTCGTTTGAGACCTTTGCTGGTCTGGTGGTCGGCGTGGCGCTCCTACGCATTCAACTCTCCTGCATGATTCAAGGTATCTGCAACGACGCGGCCCATCACTACTTTGGCTCCATGCGTGAAGAATCAGATCCGCAGCCAATCTGGGAAAAAGCAGAATGGTCCGTCCTACGCCTGAGAAGTGCGCGAAGGCGAGTCATTGAGATACTGCGCGGAAGAAACCCGCGACCACCTCTTCACGAGGACGTTATCGTCGTCGCGATTACCTTTCTCTTGATCACCCTTGTCATCGTCCTCTCCGATTTTATCAACGTACTTTTTCCAGTCCGCTCGTTTCTGAGAATCGGATACACCGGAGACGTCTTTGACAGGCTGTGGACCGTCGGGGCCGGACCGGTCTTCGTCTTTGTATTCCCGTTGGTTGCATCGTGCGTTTGGTGGATCCTTTTCGGGCAACGCTGCGGAAAAATCTTGCTCGAAGGTGAGGCACGCAAGGCGCCTTACTTGGCTTCTCTCTATCGATTGCTGCAGAGGGAGCTCGCGTGGATCATCCCACTTTGGGTTGCTGTCCTGGGCGTGTCCCTGACGCTCGATTGGTTTGGCGATCTGTCTTCTATCCCGACTGCCATCCTTTGGGGCATCTACTGCGTCGGCGGATTGTCCGTCGCCGCTGTTTCTTCTCTTCATATCCAAGAGTCGCGTAAGCCACACTGCTCAACAGCGCTGTGGTTGACGCTGGCAGCGCTCCTCGTCTTCACGGATGCGAGTCGTGATGCTGATACTGCGATGCGTGTTTGGGAACTCAATTGGGACAGGGGTCCTTCATTCGTACTGGGAATACTCATCTTGTGTATGGCCCACCTTTATATTCTCCCTGTGGTTGCGCAGCGCGCTCGGCAGCGCGATGAATCATCCTCCTCTTCTATTGATTTTGCGCCCAACCCGAGTCTCTCTCCGACAGAGTATCCAACGACCTAGCGACCACACTCAAAGGCCCGCCCTCCCCCAATGCATTGGCTCATCCAGTTTCTCATCGGCGAAGGCCGTCTGCTCGAGCTGTGGCGTAGGGCGGACGAGAACGCGGTCGTCCAACTCTTCGATCCCGCGCATCGTGGCAAGCTAGCGCGGTTCGTCTATCACTGGCTCTCCTTCGGTTTGCCGATTGCGTGTTTCATTCTCCCCTTCGTTCTTGGAATGATCGACGGATTCGGAACCGCGCGGGGTTTTCTCGCCGGCGCCACCGGCTTCATGGCCATGTGTGGTTTCACGGGCGCTATTGCCCTGCCGATTTTCGGGATGATCGTGCTGCGTGGCCGCATGCACGAACGCGAAGACCTCGAACAGCTCTGCCTCACCCCACTCAGTAGGGACGAGATCGCGTTTGGAGCCCTCTACTGGCCGATCAAGTTCTGTTATCGAGCTCTGACCCTCCACTTTGCCCTGACGTGGGTTGTTGCGTTCGCCTGGTACGTCTCAGAGGCATTCCGCCGGAGCAACGTGGACGCGGAGGACCTCATGGAGGGTTTGGCGATCTTCCTGAGCATCGGGCTCGCCGCATCGCTCTTCTTCGTATCGGCCGCACTCTCCACGATCGTTGTCGCATCGCGTCTCGCGCTCAAGATGCATACGAGCCGATGGACGCTTCTCTACCGCGTTCCGTTGGATGCGGTTCCGCACGGATTCTGGCTGCTTGGGACGACGTTCGGTTCACTCATCATCTCTCTCGTGGTCGGCCAGAACGTGATGAGAGGGGCAGAGGACCAGATTCAATCCATCTGCGCAGGGATTGCCGGGCTTCTGGTGTCGTCGCTCCTGGTCAAGTTCCAACTCACGCACATGATGCGGCAACTCTGCGCGGATGGCCCAAGCCTCTACTTCGGGTCGATCCGCGAACCGGACGAACCAGAGCCGCTTTGGGGAAAGGCGGAGTGGGGAGTCATTCGATCCAAAGAACGGCGGAGGCAGATTCTCGATAAACTTCGCTCAGGAGCGAATCACGCCATGCCGTCGGAGTTTGTATCCTCCATCGGAGCTAGTCTGGGATTCGTCTCAACCGCGATCGTTGCAGTCCACGCCCTGGTGCTTGCGTTCTCGGTCGATTTCTACCGGAGGAACGAATACGAGGAGACCCTGATCGAACGCCTCGTTTGGATGCTGATAGGTCCCGGTATCGCTTTCATCTTCCCAACGCTGGTATGGCTCGCTTGGTGGATCCTGCATGGCCGACACGCCGAGGGCCGCGAGGATGCAATTCGTCGCGATGCGCCGCTCCTTAGCGCGGTCTATGGCGTCTGGAAACACATGCCCGCTTGGGCGGTTCCTTTGGTGCTCCTCGGGATCGGATTTCCCGTGTCGCACAGCCATCTCGATCTCGGACCCGAGACGATTTTCTCCTTCCTGAGCTGGCTCCTCTATGTCCTCTTCGCGATGCTTACCGCGTGCATCGTGGCCATGCAGGTTCAAGTTTCGGCGCGTCCGATGCGGATCGTGATGGTGTGGCTCGGCATCGCATTCGCATTTGTCGTGGGTGCGGGCTATCGCGAGCCTGGGAGTGTCGCGTTGAACTGGCGTCTGGACGATGATGTGGTGTTTACGGTGCTCGCAGGTGTTTTCGTTTTCGGCAGCGCAGTCCTGTACATCCTGCCCGTCGCTGCACACGCAGCGCGACATCGGGGACTCACCGTCATCCGTGATGATGAAGAAGAAGAGAAAGAAGATACTCTTACCTCATCATCGTCTTCATCTGGGCTGGGGATAACTGAATAACTCGCCAGAGTTCTGACATGACTCACTTTCGAGTTCTTTCCGGCCTGTGGTGAAATCGTGACACGCACGCTCCGCCTGTGACGCAGGACGAATAACTCCTTGCTTGACGTTGTGCACCGTCAGGCTGTCTGAGGCCAGATTGGGGAAATCGTCCCTGAGTCTGCCGTCCTTGATCGGACGGGACTTACGCGAGACCCTCTCAGGAAATCCCCGATTCTTCCTTCACAGTTTATCCACAGACCTGTAGACAGGGGAAAACCGGACCCGTGGCCGGTCGCTGATACATCTAAATCTAGTTATTACAATGCATTAAATAAACGCGTTGTAACAAGGACTGTGGTCCCACCCAGAAGTTACTCACAGCCGGAACGAATAAAGCCCCCGCCGATCGCAGGGGCTTCCAAGGGTTGCATGTGGGTTCGATCGAGGTACTACCCCTGAACCCCGTCAGCCGGGGTTGTGATCGCTCGCGCGGAAAATGTCCCCACGGCTGATCGTCCCGTTCGTCGGATCGTAGAGCGTGTAGTCGAATCCCGTGACGCCGCCATAGAACAGCTCTGGCGTGTAGCCCGGATAAAACTGGATCGGATCGGTATCCACCTGACGATCGGGGCCGACGCTCGCCAATGCCCACCTCGACGGTTTCTCCACGCCCATCGATCCGTACATGTACACGCGGATGCTGAACGGGCCGATATCCTCCTGGTGTGCGCGAAACGGATCCTCTGGCAGCGACGAGATATACGCGACGGGCGTCGTCAACCGTCGCAGGCGAAATGGCCCCGGCACCAGCACCGCCACCGGGTACGCATTGTTGTCCACGGCGTATGATTCCAGAGCCGTTGTGATGGTGGCCATGTCGGCCTTGGCGCGAGAGACCTTGCTGCGGGTCTGCGCCGCGAGAAAGTTCGGAACCGCAATCGCCGCCAGAATCGCGATGATCGCGACGACGACCAGCAGCTCGATGAGGGTAAATGCGAAGTTACGACGAAATATCATAGGGGGGAGGAACCTCATGTTCCTTGGTCGATGTGTGAGAGTCGATGTGATCAATTGCCTGCGGGCGGCGCGGGCGGCGCACTACCGGGCCCGCCGGGGCGTCCGAAGCCACCCGGCCCACGGAATCCTCCCGCGCGCATCCGCTCGCGCATCGCTTCCATCTTCTTTTTGTAATCGTTATAGTCTTTGTCGTTCATGATCTTGCGCGCTTCCTCGAGGCGCTGCTGCATGCGGGCTTCGCCGCGCGCGCGCATCGTCTCCATCGCCTTCTGCTGCTGCTCGGGAGTCATCACCTCGCGCATCTTGGCGAAGCTCTCCATGCGTTTCTCCGGGGGCGCGTCCTGCGCCTCCTTCATGATCGCGTCGATCTTGTCCTGCTGCTCTTGGGAGAGGCCGATCTCATTGGCCATGCGCACCCGTTCGGCTTCGTTGAACATGGGGCCATTGCCGTCGGGGCCCCTGCGTCCCATGGGTGCCAGACGACCTGAGTCAGGGGGAGGAGCCGTCGCCAGATTCGGATTCCGCTCCTTCGGGGGGAGACCCTGCGTCGCCGCCGTGACTGATTCGAACAGGTTCGCTCCCGCCACCAGGCACGCCCCGAGGAGCACCATGACCATCAGGCTCGTTTTCCAATTTCTCATGATTCTGGTCTTCCAATCTCCGTACCAAATGGTCCAGCCAGTTGCGCCGCGCGCACGACTAGGGACGAATTACTCGTTCCAGCGCCCTCGCCCCATCCTCCTAGAGAAATTGATACCGAATTGAAGACCGTCCAGCCATGAAACGCCCGGCCGTCCTCTACGGTATCCTGTACCTGCTGATCGCGCTCGTGCCGGCGCTTCCTCTCTTCCTACATCCCATGTCCCCTCCCCTCCATGGCCCGAGGGGTGACATCGCGACCACGTTCTGGAACTTCTGGTGGTTCGACCAGACGTTCTGGAAGGGCGCGAATCCCTACGAATGTCCGGTCCTCTTTGCGCCGTTCGGGGCGAAGCTCTACCTGCATACCTTCGAGGTCATCGACGCGTTCGTGACCGCGCCGATTCGCCTGGTTGTCGATGGCCCCGGCGGGCTCTTTCTGTCGTGGAAGGTCGCATTCTTCCTCCATGCCTGCTGGACCTGTGTTGCCTTCCACCTGTTGGCTCGGGCGCTCGGGTTGAGTCACCGGGTCGCCGCGATTGGCGCCGTGGTTATCGCGCTCTGTTCCATGCGACAAGTGGCGGCCCCGACGCTCAGCGTCGTCGCCACGGGATACCCGCTCTTCCTCGCCTGGGCAGTCGTGCGCTGCATCCAGAATCCCGACCGGGCCCGACTCGGCGCGTGGGTCGGATTCGCGTGCGTGCTCTTGTTGTTCGCGAATCTCTACTACCTGTTCTTCGGCGTGCTGCTCTTGGGCTCGGCGTTTGTGGCGATGCTGATCGTCGCGCGCCCTTCGCGGGAGTTCCTCATCGGAATTGCGAGGCAACTTGGTTTCGCGGCGTTGGTCGGCGCGATCCCCCTCGCGTTTTTTCTCTCCGGCGTCCTCGCGCAGCAGAAACACCTGGGCACCGTCCAGGGGTACGACCGCTGGGTCCAGGTGCGCGGCTCGGCGGAACTCATCCAGTTCGTCCTCCCCGTCTGGGCGAGGGAATTCGTCACGGGCACGCCCGCACCAAAGCGCGCCTATCAGATGATCCACTCCCCCGGGCGAGCCATGAGCTTCATCCCCCCGCTCGTCCTCATCGGATTCGCGGTCGGTGGGGCGCTCGCGCGGCGCAAGCACGCCGCAGGCGAAGAGGACGTCGACGCCGATGGCATCCCGCGCCACCCGAAAATCGCGCGCGTCGCGTTGCTGACGGTGCTCGGCGTTTCGTTCGCGATCGCGCTCGGACCGTCGATCAAACTTTGGACGACGCTCGACCCGGCGGATGTCGTGTTTGAGGGACAAACAAAGCCCCCCGCGTGGCAGGGAATCTCAATCCCTTCCCCGTACGCGCTTGTCGCGACCGCACCCGTGTTCAGGCACATTCGCGGTAACTATCGCGCGGGACTCTTCTTCACAGTCGCGTTGCTGCTGTTGATGGGCCCAAGCGTCGAGACCGCCCTCCGCCGCGGTGGGAGCAAACTCGCCGAGCGCGGCGTGGGCCCCGGCATCCTGATGTTCGCTCTCTGCGGCATCATGTACTTCGAGGTGCGCCCGGAGTTCTATCAGGCCGATCCCAGCCCCGACTTCGCCGGCATGACGGAACTGCGCGACTATCCTGTTCCCGGAGGCGTGCGCGAGTATCCCGACTTTGGTTATCTGCTCTTTGGGCGGGCCATGTACCACCAGACCGTGCACGAGCGGCCATTCCTCGGCGGGTACCTCTCGAGGGACCCCGTTGGATATGACAAGTGGCTCGACCAGCGCGCGTGGGCTCAAGCATTTCGCAGCGCCGAGGAGTTCCCCGCCTACGAGCTCACTCCCGATGAACGCCAGATCGTGCTCGATGAAGCCGAGGCGGACGGCCTGCGCTTCATCATCGTCAATCGCGACGCGCTGCTCGACGATCGCGCGCAGGACCTCTTGCGGCTTTTCGAGCGCAGCAAGCTCGGACAGGTGATCTACGACGACGGCCTGCGCGCGATCCTCGAGATCGTGTACGATCCGAAGGCACAGAACAAATGAAACGGGGCGGCCGATTGGCCGCCCCGCTGAAAACGACAAGACCCGTGCGCGTTACTTCTTCGGCGTGATGCTCGAGAATGCCTTCAGTCCCGGATACACCGCCACCGAACCGAGTTCCTCCTCGATGCGGAGGAGCTGGTTGTACTTTGCGATCCGGTCACTGCGAGAGAGCGAGCCCGTCTTGATCTGCCCTGCATTCGTCGCGACGGCGATGTCGGCGATCGTCGAGTCTTCCGTCTCGCCACTGCGGTGCGAGATAATCGACGTGTAGCGATTCGTCTTCGCGAGTTCGATCGTGTCTAGCGTCTCCGTCAACGAGCCGATCTGATTGACCTTCACCAGAATTGCATTCCCCGTTCCGGTCTCGATCCCCTTGCGCAGGTACTTGACGTTCGTGACGAACAGGTCGTCGCCGACGAGCTGCACGCGCTTGCCGAGGCGTTCCGTCATGAGTTTCCACGTCTCCCAGTCATTCTCGTCGCAGCCGTCCTCGATCGAGATGATCGGATAGCGCATGCAGAGCTTCTCATACAGCTCGATCATGTCCTCGCCGGTGTACTCCGCGCCGTCGGACTTCTTGAAGACGTACACCTTCTTCTCCTTGTTGTAGAACTCGGAGGCAGCGCAGTCGAGCGCGACGCGGATGTCCTCCCCCGGGCGAAGGCCTGCCTTTTCGGTCGCGATCATCAGCGTGTCGAGAACCTGTTCCGCCGTGCTGAGGTTCGGCGCGAAGCCACCCTCGTCGCCGACGTTCGTGTTCAACTTCTTGTCTTTGAGGACCTTCTTCAGCGCATGGAAAACTTCGGCTCCCATGCGAAGGGCCTCGCGGAACGAGGGCGCACCGACGGGGACGATCATGAATTCCTGGAAGTCCACCGAGTTGTCCGCATGCGCGCCGCCGTTGATGACGTTCATCATCGGCACGGGGAGCGTCTTGGCGTTCACGCCACCGATGTACTGATAGAGAGGGAGACCGAAGTCCTCTGCCGCGGCGCGCGCCACGGCGAGCGAAACACCCAGAATCGCGTTCGCGCCGAGCTTACTCTTCGTTTCCGTCCCATCCATCTCGAGGAGCATCTGGTCGAGAGCCGCCTGCTCCGAAGCATCCATGCCGATAATCTCGGGCATGATTTCGTCGTTGATGTTCGCAACCGCATTGAGGACGCCCTTGCCGAGGTAGCGCTTGGCGTCGCCATCCCGCAGTTCAAGTGCCTCGTGTTCGCCGGTGCTGGCGCCCGAGGGCACCATCGCGCGTCCCATGGCGCCGCTCTCGAGCAGCACTTCGACTTCGATGGTGGGGTTTCCGCGCGAGTCCAAAATCTCGCGGCCGATCACGGATTCGATCAAACTCATGAGCTCATCTCACTTTCGTGGCCACATGTCATTTCGTGCCGCCGGAACTGTTGACCCTCGGGGGTGCGGGGAAAAAGCGCAAACTTCACCTCCTGCCTCAAACCGCCGGGGTGAAGCGGTTCAAAACAAAATCGCCTGCATCGGCGAACCGATGCAGGCGATGGAATGTTGCAAGCCAAGGTGTGGCTCAGGACTTCTTGGCCTTCTCCCGCTCGAGGCTGTGCTCCAGGTAAGTGATCACCGACTCGAAGCGGCCCTTGTTCTCGGGGTCGAGTTCCGCAAGGTCCTTGTGCGCCTGCAGGCGGAGGCAAATCTGGTCCACGCGACTCATCGCTTCCTCTTCGACGGGGCGAAGAGCCTGATCTGCACCGCTCATGTCGGGGCAGTCGCTCGTCGAATTCTCGCGCACATCCAGAACGTGGATCAGCCCCATCGTCTTGAGGATGCGCTGCACGTGGCTGTTCACGTTGAGGACGATCAGGCTGCCGTCACCCCCTGCCTTCTGGCGGAGGGCCACTGCCGCAAGCACACCGAGGAACGTGGAATCGAGGGTTTCGCAGGGGTCCAGATCGAGGACGAACTTGTGCGCGCCCCCAGCGTCCTGGATCACGTCGGCAAATTTCTTGAACGACGCGGCATTCAGGTGCGAGCCGCGTCCGACGACACGAACGAGCGCAATCGCACCATCGTTAAGCGTGGTGCAGAGGATTTCGCCGCCGGGCAAGTCGCCGCCGCAGCTTCCCGGGGTCGTGCCGTGTGCGGTGGATGGAGGATTCATTGTCATCATAACTTTCAGAGGAGGGGCGCTCAGACCAACGCCGTCAAACAGTATTGTGCGCAAATGGCGCGCCTGTCTCGCTAAAGAGCTTCATCTTCAGGGAAATCCTGACAATTTTACGCAGTCGAGGCACCCTCGGCCCCACATGGAAGCAGACTTACATCACTCCCGCAATGGTTAGGTGCATCCCTGTAGCGCTCGAAAATGGGGGACTTTCCAGTTCACTCCACATTTTGTCTCGATTTGAGAGTCCCCAACTGGGATCAAACCGACTCATCCGCCCTCTCGTCTCGTTTCCGGGACTGGAACGGCCCACACCTTGCATTGACGTTCCACGGGCATGATGCAACCGTGCGAAGGCTAGCATGGAAAGTTACGTCCAATCCCAGATCCTTGAATCGAGAAGAACGAAAATGGTTAAGAAATTCATCGCATACACGGTGGCTCTCGTCCTCAGCGGCGGAGCAGTCTTCGCGCAGGGCGACACGCCCAAGGGACCGACGCTTTCCATCGGCGACAAGGCCCCTCTTCTGGACATCGGCACTTGGGTCAAGGGTGACCCCGTCACTGCATTCGAACCGGGCAAGACATACGTCATCGAGTTTTGGGCGACATGGTGCGGGCCCTGCATCCAGAGCATGCCGCACCTCTCCTCCCTGCAGAAGGAGTATGCGGACAAGAACCTCCGCATCATCGGCGTTACGAGTGAAGACCCCAGCAATACCCTCGAAGGGGTCCGGAAGATGGTCGCCTCCAAGGGCGACACGATGGGCTACACCGTGGCGTGGGACAACGCGCGCAATACGAACACCGCCTACATGCAGGCCGCCCAGCAGCGCGGCATCCCGTGCAGCTTCGTCGTCGATGGTCAGGGAAAAATCGCCTATATCGGCCACCCAGCAACGCTGGACGAGCCACTCTCCCAGATCGTCGCCGGAACATGGGATCCCGCAGCCGCAAAGGAACGACTTGAGGCCGAGAAGCAGGCCGACGCGTTGATGACGACGTTTGGTCGCGCCACGGCTGCAGGCAAATCCGACGAGGCCATGGCCGCGGCACGCGCTGTTTTCAAGAACTCCGCCCTCCGCGACAATCCCGGTGCCCTGAACGAGGTCGCTTGGACCCTCGTCGACCCCGAGTCGAAGATCCAGAACCCTGACCTCGACTTCGCCCTCGAAGTTGCCATGCGCGCATCCGAGCTCACGAAACACTCCGAGCCCGCGATCCTCGACACCCTCGCACGCGCCCATTTCCTCAAGGGGGACGTCGCCTCCGCGATCGCCAACCAGACCAAGGCGATCGAGCTCGTCGATGACCCGCGCCTCAAGCCGCAGCTCACCCCCGCGCTCGAGGAGTACAAGGCCGCTGCAGCCGCCGCCGCGACGAAGTAATCAACCCGCATCCAAGAGTACAAATCGCCCCCGACGGTCCGGCCGTCGGGGGCGATTTCATTTCGCGAGAATCGGCGACCCGTACCATCAGGTGATGCTGTTGTCCTTCATGATGTGCTTCAGCAGTAGGATCTGGCCGTAGTGCCCGCTGAAGTGTTCTGAAATGTGATAGAGCGCCCACCGGCGCGTGAACTCATTCTTCGGTGTCTTAAATTTGATTTCGAGATCCACGTCCGTCCACGACGTCAGGATTTCGTGCGTTGCCTTGCGCGATGCCTCGATCAGCCCGAGCAGGTCCGCCAGTGTCTTCCCCTTTAGTGTCGTCGGCGGGAGGCCTCCCTCCGGCATCGGCATTCCGTCATCGTTCAGGTGGACGCCAAGCTTGGCATGCACCAAGTCATCCGCGACCTGCATGTCGGCGACCTCCGCCACACCCGCGAGCATCCACCACGCCTCCGCGATGGCCATATGTGCCAGCAGCATTCCCACGGTGTTCATGCCCGGGCGGAGCTGCCATTCGAGCTGTGCGGGCGAAAACCCAGCCACGTCCTCTCTCAGCAGAAGAAACTGGTCGTCGAGCGCTGCAGCCATCAGGGCGATCGCGTTCTGCGTCAGGACAGAGTAGCGCGGGTCCAACTGGAGATGGTATTCGTACATCAGCGGATGCCTTCGATCGAGTTTGACACAGATTCCGCGTTCGCCTTGGTAACCGCAATCGGAAGTCGGAAGCCCCTCCGACAGGATTTGGTGGCGATTCCTAGATGGCTGGCACGAGTTTTGACACCGCGGCTTGGCCGGCTGTTTCGTTCTCCCCAAGCAGAACCCTCAAAGCAGAGCTTCCTGATGAAGACTCGAGACACGATCATCGTTGGTGCCGGGCTCGCCGGCCTTTGCGCTGCAATTCACCTGCAGCGTGCCGGTGCACGCGTGACCGTCTTGGAATCGTCCGGCGCCGTCGGGGGAAGGGTACGCACCGACACTTGCCGCGGATTCCTCCTGGATCGTGGATTTCAGGTCCTGCTGACCGCCTACCCCGAGTGCCGTCGTATGCTCGATTACGATGCCCTTCGGCTTCGTGCATTCGAGCCCGGCGCGACGATCCATCGTCGAGGCGCGTGGCACACGGTGGCCGATCCCCTGCGCCACCCGATCATCGCGTTGCAATCACTCACCAACGCCATCGGCACCCAAGCGGACAAGATTCGCGTGCTGAAGTTGATGGCCCTGCTGCGCCAAGGCACCCTCCCCGAATTGTTCCGCCGACCGGAGCGCACAACCCTCGAGGCACTCGAGGAGATCGGCTTCTCCGAGGAAATCATCGACTCTTTCTTCCGCCCGTTCCTGGGAGGGATCTTTCTCGGCCGCGACCTCTCCACCTCGAGCCGCATGATGGAGTTCGTCTTGCGCATGATGGCGAGCGGGCGTACCGCGATCCCCGCGCTTGGGATGCAGCGCATCCCCGAACAACTCGCGGACCAGCTCGACCCGGGCACCATCCGACTCGGGGAAAGCGTGGGCTCGATTCAGGAACGCGGCGTAACGCTCAAAAAGGGGGAGCGTCTCTCCGCGCGCACGGTCATTGTCGCTACCGATGGCGAAACCGCGTCGGACCTGCTCGGCGAGGACCGATGCCCTGATCCGAGCGGACGCGGCGTCACCTGCGTTTACTTCGCCGCGCAGGAATCGCCAATGCGCGGTGCCTGGCTGGCGCTCGATGGCGACGGCTCGGGACCCGTCAACAATCTCTGCGTGCCCAGCAATGTTTCGCCGCGCTATTCCCCGCGAGGCGCGCATCTCATCTCGGCGAGCGTGCTCGGCATTCCGCGCGAGTCCGACGCGGAACTCATCGTGCGTGTGCGCAAGCAGCTCGAGCGTTGGTTCGGCTCGCGCGTGCGGCGCTGGGAGCACTTGCGCACCTATCGCATCTCGCACGCGCAGCCCCAGCAATACGCCGGCGGACGCATCGGACAACCGAGGGCCAAGCGCGTCTCGCGCAGCATCGTCGTCTGCGGCGACCACACCGAGAGCGCATCGATCCACGGAGCGATGTCCTCCGGTCGGCGCGCGGCAGCCCTCGCGTTGCGTGCGCTGGGGGCCACTGAAGTTGCCTCAGTGGGGCACGACTGATCCGATGGCGAACCATCTCTCAGACAAACGCGTTTGGCTTACCGGTGCCAGCAGTGGAATCGGCGAGGCCCTCGCGCTGGAACTCGGCGCGCGCGGCGCGATCGTGCACTTGTCGGCACGCAGGCGGGAACTCCTCGAATCGGTCGCGGGGCGGATCAAGTCCTCGAACGGAACCGCATTCGTCGAGCCTTGCGATGTCACTGATCTTGCCGCCGTCAAGGAATGCGCTGCGCGCATCACGCGCGAACACGGCCCGATCGATATCCTGATCGCCAACGCCGGGACATACATCGCATCGGAGCCGCACGAGAGCTTCGACTCATCCGAATACGAGTCCATCATGGCGCTCAATTACGGCGGATTGATTCACGCGATTGAGAGCGTCCTGCCCGCGATGCTCGAGCGGAAAAGCGGACACATCGTCGGCGTCAGCAGTCTCGTCGGATATCGGGGCCTCCCCCGAGCCGCCGCATACGGCGCGAGCAAGGCCGCGGCGATCAACTTCCTCGAAAGCCTGCGCTTTCACACCCTGCCGCGGGGCGTGCCAGTCACGATTGTGAATCCGGGATTTGTTAAGACGCCGCTCACGGACAAGAACGACTTCGAGATGCCGTTTCTCGTCCCTGCGGAGGAGGCGGCGCGCATCATTTGCCGCGGGATCGCGAAGCTGAAGATGGAGATTCACTTCCCCGCTGCCTTCTCGTGGTCGTTCAAGTTCCTCCGTGTATTGCCATACCCGATCTATCACTTCCTGATTTCACGCAAAGTGGCACGATGACAAGCGGGCGATTCAGGATCGCTGTGGTCGGCGGGGGAGTCGCGGGCATCGTGTCCGCGTATCTTCTCTCGAAAAAGCACGACGTCACGATGTTTGAAAAAAACAACTACGTCGGCGGGCACACGGCGACCGTCGTGCTTGAGGATGGTCCGGATGCGGGGCTCGCGGTGGACACAGGGTTCATCGTTTGCAACGACCGAACCTATCCGCAGTTTCACCGTTTTCTCGACTCGCTCGGTGTGCCCTGGCGATTCAGCGACATGTCGTTCGGGTTCCATTGTGAACGCAGCGGGCTGCAATACGCAGGCACGGATTGGCGCGGAATTTTCGCGCAGCGTCGCAACATCACCCGCCCTGCGTTCCTGCGCTTCCTATACGAGGTCACGCGATTCAACAGGCTTGCGTCGCACGCGCTCGAGACGGGGAGGCTCGACGGATTGACGATGGAGGATTTTCTGCGCCGCCATCGATTTGGGCGCGCCCTGGCTCGCGACTACGTGATTCCCATCGGGGCCTCCATCTGGTCCACGCCCGCGGGGAGAATGCTCCGCTTCCCCGCCCTCACGATGATCGAGTTTTTTCATCACCATGGTCTGCTTACGCTCAATGATCGCCCGCGCTGGCAGACCGTCGTCGGCGGGAGTCATTCCTATGTGAAGGCATTTCTGAAATCATTCCCGGGTGAGATACACACGTCGTTTCCCGTGGAAAAAGTTCGCCGCACTCCCATGGGCGCGACCGTCCGCACGCACGATGGACGCGACCGCCATTTTGATCGCGTCGTGATGGCCGCACACGCGAACGAATCCCTCAGGTTGCTCGATGACCCGAGCGATGACGAGCGCCGCCTTCTCTCCGCGTGGTCGTATGAAAACAACCACACCGTGCTGCACACGGATCGCGCGGTGATGCCACCTGTGCGCGACGCGTGGGCCTCCTGGAATTACACGCGCGAGCGCGACGGCGGAGAGCGTGCGCACATGTCGATGTCCTATCACATGAATCGGCTTCAGGGCTTCCGCACGCGTCGGCAATACTTCGTCACCCTCAACCGGAAGCGGACGATTTCACCGGCGAGCATCCTGCGCGAGTTCAACTACACGCATCCGATTTACGACTTCGGGGCGATCCGCGCGCAGCGCGAACTCCCCCGCCTGAACGGCGCGAGGAACACTTGGTTCGCCGGAAGTTTTTTCGGATACGGCTTCCACGAGGATGCCGTCAAGTCAGCCGTCGCCGTAGGCTCGGACTTTGGAGTCGCCCTGTGAATTCGCGCATTTTCACGGGCGAAATCGTCCACGCGCGGCTCGAACCACTGCGTCACACGTTCCGATATCCAATCTTTCTCTATGCGTTTGATCTGGACGAACTGCCGCGGTTGGACCGCGAGATTGCGCTCTTCGGCCACGATCGAATCAACGCGGTGGCGCTGCACGAAGGTGACTATCTCCCCGGTGCGGGGGGCACGCTAAAGGAGCGTGTTCTTGCTTATCTCTCCAACGCCGAACTGGCAGCGGCGATTGCCCGCGTGGAACTCGTCACCGCGGCGCGGTACTTCAATTACGTCTTCAATCCCGTCAGCTTTTTCTACTGCTATGACGCGGCGGATAATATCCGCGCCATCATCGTGGAGATTCACAACACCTTCGGAGAAACGCACCTCCATGTGCTCGATGACCTCGCGCCCGATCCAAGGTCCGGCCTACTCCGCGAGGCGCAGAAGAAGGAATTCCACGTCTCCCCGTTTCAGGATCTCTCGGGTGATTATGACTTCCAATGCTCGGACATTCGGGGCCAGATGGACATCCGCATCAATATCGTGCGAGGCGGAACGGGCCGTTTTCTGACTCGATTGACGGGAAATTCGATGCCACTAACGTCCTCGAATCTTGCTACGACCGTGGCCCGGTTCCCTCTGGCCACGGCCATGACAATGCCTCGCATCCTGTGGCAGGCCGCCCGATTGCACTTCGAGAAAGGACTTCCCGTGTACACGAAGCCCAACCCCTCCAGCGCCATGACCATCGGCGCCGCCGCGCCAACGCTCGCGCAACGTCTCGCTCAAAGTGCCGTGCTCTCGTTTTTTGCGCGCGCGAAAAACGGTGTTCTGACGCTTGTGCTGCCAGACCGCACAGTACTCTCCTTTGGCGCGCCGGGCGCGCAGCCCAGCGTTCGCATCCAAGTCCTCGACAACGAGTTCTTCACGCGCTGCATGTGGGGCGGCGACATCGGCTTCGGCGAGGCCTACACGGAAGGGAATTGGGAGACGGACGACCTACCCGGCGTGCTCGCATGGTTCGCGGCAAACTTTGACTGCATGGATGACCGGGGCTTCCGCTGGGCATTCCTCGGGCGGATTGCAAATCGCATTCGCCACATCACGCAGAAGAACACTCCCGATGGCGGCAGCAGACGCAACATCGCGGCACACTACGATCTCTCGAACGAATTCTTTCAGCTCTTCCTTGATGATTGCATGACGTATTCCGGCGCCCTGTTTCATTCGCCGCAGGAGACCCTCGCCCAGGCACAGCTCAACAAGATCCACTCGATGATCGCCAAGGCGAACATCGGCCCCGCAGACCATGTGCTCGAGATTGGCTGCGGCTGGGGCACCTTTGCCATCGAGGCTGTGCGCACCACCGGATGCCGTGTCACGGGCATCACGCTCTCCGAACGCCAGCTTGCATTCGCGCGCCGCCGCGTGGCGGAGGAGGGGCTCTCCGACCGCATCGACTTTCAGCTCATCGACTTCCGCCACATGACGGGCCGTTTCGATCGCATCGTCTCGATCGAAATGCTTGAGGCCGTCGGCCACGAAAACATCCCCGCCTATTTCGAGGCCCTCGACCGCCTGCTCAAACCCGAAGGAATCGCGGCCGTTCAGGTCATCAGTGTGCCCGACCAACGCTACGAGGCATATCGAACGGGTTGTGACTGGATCCAGAAATACATATTCCCGGGGGCGGTTTGCCCATCCTTGACGGCAATCTCGCAGGCGATGACCGCCTCCTCGCGTTTCGTGATCGACCGGGTGGACAACATCGGCTACCACTACGCCCGCACGCTTCGCGAATGGCGCCAACGGTTCCTCGATCAGCGCGAGCAGGTTCTTGCCCTCGGGTTCGACCGCCGGTTCATTCGCATGTGGGACTACTACCTCTCCCGGACTTTACCCAATTTCTAGGCGTCAGAGAACTCGAGGATATCAAGTTGGTCTTCGTTCGTCAACGATGGCGCATGCTTGAACACGGTGGAGGCGCGTTTGTTGAGGATTTCTGCGATACC
>Ga0268299_1000473_pt1 | contig 123748 bp, 121 predicted proteins | sample NOBtaG_FD_193484 | JGI IMG/M metagenome (GOLD analysis project Ga0268299, IMG submission 193484) | Activated sludge microbial communities from bioreactor in Nijmegen, Gelderland, Netherland - NOB reactor | ecosystem: Engineered > Bioreactor > Aerobic > Activated sludge | place: Netherlands...
ATCCGCGTGGTGGTGGATGGCGGCAGGGCACGACGGGCGCGGTTCGACCCCAATTCAGGCATGTCGCGACTGGTGACCGAGCGCGTGACGCGGGCCGAGGCCGAACAGCGCCGGGGCCGGGCCGGGCGCGTGGCGCCGGGCACCTGCTGGCGGATGTGGACGAAGGGCGAAGAGGGCGGGCTTTCCCCCTTCCCGCCGGCCGAGATCGAAAGCGCCGACCTGACCGGGCTGGCGCTGGAACTGGCGCTGTGGGGCGATGACCGGCTGCCATTCCTGACGCCGCCCAACCCCGGGGTTCTGGCCGAGGCGCGCAGCCTTCTGGAAGGGCTGGGCGCGCTTGACGCCGGCCGCATCACCGCCCACGGCCGGCGGCTGGCCGCGCTGCCCCTGCATCCGCGCCTGGGGCACATGCTGGCCGTGGCCGGCCCGGGTGCCGCGACCCTTGCCGCGCTGATGGCCGAGCGTGACCCGATCCGCGGCGCCCCGCCCGATCTGGCCCTGCGGCTGAAGGCCGTCACCGACCCCAAGGGCTATGGGCGCGACCATCCCTGGCCCGTGGCGCCGGCGGTGGCCGAGCGCATCCGCGATGAGGCGCGGCGGCTGGCGCGGGGGGCCGGGGATGGTGCGTCCTTAAGTCTGGGCCAGATGGCGGCCCTGGCCTATCCCGACCGGGTGGGCCTGCGCCGCAAGGGTGATGCGCCGCGCTGGCTGCTGTCCGGTGGCAAGGGCGCGGCGATGGAGCCGGGCACGCCCCTGGCCGCCGCGCGGCTGATCGTGGCGACCGACCTTGACGGCGATGCCCGCGAAGCCGCCGTCCGGCAGGCCGCGCCGATCACCGAGGAAGAGTTGCGCGCGATCCACGGTGACCGGATCGGCTGGCAGGATGTGGTGGAATGGTCGCGCCGCGACGGGCGGGTCGTGGCGCGGCGGCAGGAACGCTTTGGTGCCATCGTGCTGGACGACCGGCCCTGGCCCGACGCCCCGGCCGCGGCGCTGGCCCGCGCCGCGCTGGATGGCCTGCGCCAGATCGGCCTGCCGTGGACGGCGGCCGCCCGGCGGCTGCGCGCGCGGATCGAACTGGCGCGCGGCGGCGGCACGGACTGGCCCGATTGTTCGGACGCGGCGCTGATGGCGGGGCTGGAGGATTGGCTTCTGCCCCATCTGCCGCCCCTGCGGACGGAAGCGGACCTGCGCGGGCTGGACCTGACCGAGGCGCTGAAGGCGCGGCTGACCTGGGACCAGCAGGCGGAACTGGACCGTCTGGTGCCCGCCCATTTCACCACGCCGCTGGGCCGCCGCGTGCCCATCGACTATGACGGCGAAAACCCCGGGATCGAGCTGCGCCTGCAGGAGATGTTCGGCGTGACCACCCATCCCGCAGTGGGCCGCAACCGCCTGCCGCTGCGGGTGACCTTGCTGTCCCCCGGGCAGAAGCCCATTCAGGTGACGATGGACATTCCGAACTTCTGGCGGACCTCTTACGCCGATGTCCGGAAGGACATGCGCGGCCAGTATCCGCGCCACCCCTGGCCCGAAGATCCGACCGAGGCCGAACCCACCCTGCGGGCCAAGCCGCGCGGGACCTGAGCCCTGGGGCGGCGGCCGGGGGCGCTTCGCCCCCCGGACCCCCCGAGAGTATTTCGAAAGGTGCAAATGGCAGGGGGCGCCTGCGGATCAGCTTTCGCTGCCGGTTGCGGCGGCGGCGCGGAACCACAGGATGATCGCCTCGCGTTCCTGGGGTTCCATGTAGCTGACATTGGCGGGGGGCATGGCGTGCGACAGGCCCGATTGCAGGTAGATGCGTTTCGCCTCACGCGCGATCTGGGCCGGAGTTTCCAGAACCACGTCCTTCGGCGGCCAGTGAACCCCCTCCCATGCCGGTTCGGCGGCGTGGCACATCGAGCAGCGGCCTTGCACGATGGTGACGACATCGTCGAACCCTTCTGCCGCGGCATAGCTGAGCGCCGGGCCGTCCAGCGCCGCGCCCTCATCGCCCGCGGGCAGGTGGCGCATCGGCGCGGTTGAAAGCCAGGCGATCAGGATGAACAGGATCGCGGTGGCGGCCCAGGCCCAGTAGGGGCTGCCGGTGCGGGCGTGCTGGCTGTTGAACCAGTGGCGGATGGTGACGCCCATCAGGAAGACGAGGCTGGCGATCAGCCAGTTCCACTCGGTCGCGAAGACCAGCGGGTAGTGGTTCGACAGCATCAGGAACAGCACCGGCAGCGTCAGGTAGTTGTTATGGGTGCTGCGCTGCTTGGCGATCTTGCCGTATTTCGGATCGGGCTTGCGGCCGGCGATCAGGTCGGCCACCACGATCTTCTGGTTCGGGATGATGATCATGAAGACATTCGCGCTCATGATCGTGGCGGTGAAGGCGCCCAGATGCAGCAGGGCGGCGCGGCCGGTAAAGACCTGCGTATAGCCCCAGGCCATGGCGACAAGGATGACGTAGAGCCCCAGCATCAGGCGGGTGTTGTCATCGCCGAAGCGGCTTTTGCAGATCAGGTCATAGGCGATCCAGCCGAAGACCAGCGATCCGACCGATATGGCGATGGCCTGCCAAGGCGCCAGATCGGCAACCTCGGGGTCGATCAGATAGAGGTCATGGCCCAGATAATAGACCAGAAACAGCATCAGGAAGCCCGAAAGCCAGGTGGCGTAGCTTTCCCATTTGAACCAGACCAGGCCCGAGGGCATCTGCGCCGGTGCGACCAGATATTTCTGGATGTGGTAGAAGCCGCCGCCATGGACCTGCCATTCCTCGCCATCGGCGCCGGTGGCCAGATTGCGGTCGCGGTGCAGGCCAAGGTCGAGCGCGATGAAGTAGAAGGAAGAGCCGATCCAGGCGATGGCGGTGATGACATGCAGCCACCGCGCCGCCATCTCCAGCGATTCCCACAAAACGATCCAGTCGTACATCGCGCACCCCCCTGACTTGGGCCTCTTTTGGCAAGGCACGCTATACCCGGGCCCACCTTTCTGATAACCGTGCAAATGGCGGCATCACTTTCAAGCCATCCGTGACAATCGGGGCGCCATGTCCTATGTGAACAACCTCAAAATGTTCGTCCGGGTCTATGAATTGGGCTCGATGTCGGCGGCGGCGCGCGATCAGCGCACCTCGCCCGCCGTCGCTTCGGCGCGGATTTCGGAACTGGAGAAGCATCTGGGGGTGCGTCTCTTCAGCCGTACCACGCGCAGCCTGCAGCCCACCGAGAACGGCCGCATCTTCTATGAAGGCGCCCGCAAGGTGCTGGACGCGATCGATGAGGCTGAGGCGGCGGTGATGGATGTCACGCAGAACCCGCGCGGCACGATTCATGTCTCGGCGCCCCTTGGCATCGGGCGGCGGTTCATCGCGCCGCAGGTGCCGCTGTTCAAGGACGGCTACCCCCAGATCGACGTGCGGCTGCGGCTGTCGGACCGGTCGATCGACGTGACGGCCGAGGGGCTGGACGTGGCCTTTCACCTTGGCATTCTTGAGGATTCGACGCTGAAGGTGCGGCTGATCGCCGATTGTCCGCGCATCCTGTGCGCCGCGCCGGCCTATATCGCGCGGCGCGGCAATCCGGCCGACGGGGCGGCGCTGGTTTCCGACCGGCATGATTGCCTGAACCTGCGCTTTCCGGGCGCCAAGGAATTCCAGTGGACGCTGCAGACCGCCGAAGGCCCCCGCCGGTTCGAGATTCTGGGGCCTTTCGAAAGCGATGACGGCGATGTGCTGACCGGCTGGGCGCTGGACGGGCGGGGCATCGTGATGAAGCCGCTGTTCGAGGTGGCGGAATATCTGCGCGACGGGCGGCTGGTGCCGGTGGCAACAGCCACGCCGCCGATGCCGACGCAGCTTTCCTGCCTGTCGCAGCACCGGCGCCTGCGCGATCCGAAGGTGCGGCTGTTCACCGATTTCATGGCGGGCCATATCCGTGAGGAAATGCGCCGCGCCATGCAGGGGCTTGAGGGCCGGTTTTCGCCCGGCCCCCCGGCATAACCCCTAGCGCCAGCCGAGCGCGGGCGCGACATGCTTCAGGATCGATTCGATCACATGGGCGTTGTATTCGACGCCCAGAGTGTTCGGCACGGTCAGCAGCAGCGTGTCGGCTTCGGCAATCGCCTCATCCCGGCGCAGCTCTTCGATCAGCTTGTCCGGCTCGGCGGCATAGCTGCGGCCAAAGACGGCGCGGGTATCGTCGATCACCCCAACCTGATCCTGATCGGGGCGGGAGGAACCGAAATACATCCGGTCCAGATCATTGGTGATGGCGAAGATCGACCGGCTGACCGACACGCGCGGGCTGCGGCTGTGACCGGCCTCTTTCCAGGCGGCACGATACTTGCGGATCTGCTTCGCTTGCTGGACGTGGAACGGCTCGCCGCTTTCGTCCCATTTCAGGGTCGAGCTTTGCAGGTTCATCCCCACCGCCGCCGCCCATTCCGCCGTGGCATCCGACGCCGCACCCCACCAGATGCGGTCGCGCAAGCCTTCGGAATGCGGTTCCAGCCGCAGAAGGCCGGGCGGGTTGGGGAACATGGGGCGGGGGTTCGGCCGGGCGAAACCCTTGCCGTCCAGCAGGTTGAGGAAGGTCAGCGCGTGGTCGCGCGCCATGTCCTGATCGGTTTCGCCCTCGGCCGGGGCATAGCCGAAATGTCGCCAGCCTTCGATCACCTGCTCGGGCGACCCGCGCGAGATGCCCAGTTGCAGCCGCCCTCCGGCGATCAGGTCGGCGGAACCCGCATCCTCGATCATGTAGAACGGGTTTTCATAGCGCATGTCGATCACGCCGGTGCCGATCTCGATGCGTTTGGTCCGCGCGCCCACCGCCGCCAGCAGCGGGAAGGGCGAGGCAAGCTGCCGGGCGTAGTGGTGGACGCGGAAATAGGCGCCATCCGCGCCCAGTTCCTCGGCCGCCTCGGCCAGTTCGATGGATTGCAGCAGCACATCCTGCGCCGACCGCGTGGCCGAGCCGCGCTGATCGGACCAGTGGCCGAAGGACAGAAAACCGATCTTCTTCATGGCGATCATCCGTGCGGGGCCGGGGTGGCGCCGCTTTCATCCGGCAAATTAGGGGGGCGGGGGGCCTTGCGGCAAGGCGCGGAAATGAACATCGCCGGTGCAGGAGGGCAGACTAGCCGCCCCAGCTGGCCCGCGCGACGCGCATCATGTTGCCGCCCAGAAGGGCCGCCAGCGCCGGTTCATCCCAGCCGCGCGCGATCAGAAGCCCGACGATCTGCGGCAGGGCCGAGGGCGCCACCATGCGGATGGGCTTCGCGTCATAGCCCTTGCCGCGCGGCCAGAAATCGGGGCGCTGGGCGACGATTTCCGAAAGGTCAGGCAGGTTGCGGCTGGGCGGCACCCAGTCGAACCCCAGCGCCACATGATCCGGCCCCACAAGGTCGGCGACATGGGTGATATGGCGCACGAAGCTTTCGGCATCATCGACATTCGGCCCCAGAAAGATGCCGATGCCGTTGATCCCCACCACGCCGCCCTGATCGGCGCAGGCGCGGATCAGATCGTCGGGGATGTTGCGTTCATGGTCCCAGACCGCGCGCGGGTTGGAATGCGAGAAGATGACGGGCGAGGCCGAAATCTCCAGCACCTCGGCCGCGCTGCGATAGCCCATATGCGTGGCATCGACGATCATCCCGGCGCGGTTCATCTCGGCCACCACCTGCCGGCCGAAGGGGGTCAGACCGTCGTCGAAATCGTGGCAGCCGCCGGCGGCAAGGGTGTTCAGGTTGTAGGCCAGAAGCATCTGGTTCACACCCAGTGCACGATAGACGGCGACCATGCCCGGATCGCCGTTCAGCGCCTCGGCCCCTTCGATGTCGAAGGAAACCGCCATGCGGCCGGCGGCGCGGGCGGCCTCAACCTCGGCCACGGTGCTGACAAGGGCGATGTCGGGGTCATCACGCAGGGCGCGGCGATAATCCGACAGGGTTTCAATGGCGGCAGACCACGGCAGGGCATCGAACCCCACGCACAGTGCCACATGCCCCACCCCGGCGCGGCGATAGGCGGCCAGCCCGGCCAGATCGGCGCCCGCGGCCGGAAACATGCCCGAATGCGTGTCCCATACCAGATGGCGCGAGAGGATATCTTCGGCCGTCGTCATGCCTTCAGCGCCGCCTCCAGCCGGTCAAGGAAGAAGGCGACATTCTCGGCCGAAAAGACCAGCGGCGGGCGGATCTTCAGCACATTGGCGCGCGGTCCGGTGGCCGAGATCAGCACGCCGTTGTCGCGCAGATGGTTCACGATGCGCCCGCAGGCCGCCGCATCCGCCGCCAGCGGATCGCCGCCGGCGACGATTTCCGCCCCCAGGAACAGCCCTGCCGACCGGATCGGGCCAAGCGCATCATGGCGCGTGGCAAGATCCTCCAGCCCGGCGCGGAACAGCGCGCCGACCGTGGCGGCGTTCTGCATCAGCCCCTCATCCTCGACCACCTGAAGAACGGCCATCGCGGTGGCGGCCGCCACGGCATTGCCGCCGAAGGTGTTGAAATAGCGCGCCTTTGACCCGAAGCTTTCGATCACCTCGGGCCGCATCACCAGCCCCGCCACCGGATAGCCGTTGCCCATCGGCTTGCCCAGGCTGACCATGTCGGGTGTCAAGCCGTGGCGCTGAAAGCCCCACATCGCCTGCCCGGTGCGGCCGAAACCCGGCTGCACCTCATCGGCGATGAACAGACCGCCCGCGCGGCGGATCACCCCGACCGCCGGGGCAAGGAAGCCGGGCGGATCGGCAAAGACCCCGTCCGAGGAAAAGACCGTATCCACGATCAGCGCCGCCGGACGGATGCCGTGGCGCAGCAGGTCATCCACCGCCGCCTGCACGCCGGCGGCAAAGGCCGCGCCCACATCCCCCGCCAGCCGCAGCGGGTCGGGGGCGGGAACGGTGCGCACATGTTCGCCCAAGGGCACGCCGGCACCCAGGCTGGGCGACATGCCGGCGATGGCATGGGTCACCCCGTGATAGGCGTTCTCGGTGACGATGAAGCCGGTGCCTCCCGTCTGGGCGCGGGCGATGCGGAAGGCCAGGTCATTCGCCTCGGACCCGGTGCAGGTGAACATGACATGCGACAGCGCAGGCGGGAAATGGGCCAGAAGCCGCTCGGCATATTCCAGAATGCCGTCATGCAGATAGCGGGTGTGGCTGGCAAAGATCGCCGATTGCCGGGCCGTCGCCTCGACCACGCGGGGGTGGCAATGACCGACCGAGGCGACGTTGTTGTAAGTGTCCAGATAGGCCTTGCCGTCCTTGTCATAAAGCCAGACGCCTTCGCCCCGCACCAGATGAACCGGGGTTTCGTAGAACAGCCGGTAGGCCGGCCCCAGAAGCCGCTGGCGCCGCGCGACCAGCGCCTGATCGCCGGGCGGCAGGTTGCCCTTGCCGGGCTGATAGGCGTTCGGCATGGCGCCGGGCAGGGTAGGGCGGTCGGTCATGGCTTACTCCAGCCCGCAGGCGCGGGCGACGGTGCGGGCCGCCTCGGCGGCCGGCAGGGGGGCAAAGGCGGCAAGTCCCGCCCGGGCGGCGGGCGCGTTGCGCAGGATATAGGCGGCGTTTTCGGGCCAGGATTTCGCGCGGTGGCTGGCGATGGCCAGCGTCGTCAGCCAGCGCACCTGCGTCAGCAAGGGCAAGAGCCGCGCCTCATCGGGCAGCAGCGGGTATTCGCGGTGCCAGGCGGCGGCAAACCCGGCCAGCGATTCCAGGGGCGCCGCGGCATCGACCTGATAGCTGGCGGCAATGGCCAGATCGCAGACCAGCGCCGTGCGCAGCATGTCACCGAAATCGAGGATTCCTGCCACCCGGTCGGGATCACCCGGCGCGACCAGCAGGTTGTGGGGGTTCAGGTCGTTATGCACCACCTGCCAGCGCAGGCCGGGCAGGGCGGGCGCCGCTTCGGCCCGGAACCGGTCCAGCACCGCAACGCAGAGCGCGCGGTCGGCGGCGTCAATGTCGGGCAGCAGAGGGGCCAGATGCGCGGCCTGCCGGATATCCCATTGCAGGAACAGATCGGCCGCCGGATGACTGAAGCCGGCAAGGCTGCGCGCCAGCCGCGCCGCCATGGCCCCCACCGCCTGCCGCTGGGCGGCGCTGCGGGGCGCCAGATGCAGGGGCAGCCCCTCAAGATAGGTCAGCAGCCGCAGCCGGCCCATCGGCGTTTCAACCGTGGTCGCGCCGTCGCGACTGCGGATCACCTCGGGCACAGGCAGGCCCCGGCCTTCCAGATGCAGCAAGGCGCGGGTCTGGAAATCGGTCACCTCGGCCGGCTCGGCCGGGTTCGACAGTTTCAGCACATAGCCGCGCGCGGCGGTCTGCACATGAAAGTTCAGGTCGCGTTCCGAGGTCAGCCGTTTCAGGCTGCCCTCAACCCCCCAGTGCCGAAAAAGCAGATCCGCCGCCCCGGCGTCGGACAGCACGGGCGGCGGCGCGGCCAGCATGCCGCCAAGGGGTGTCGCTTCGGTCATGCCGGCAGGGAAGCCCCGGCGGCGGGCGAAGTCAAGGCGGCCAGGGACGCAGGATCATCCGTTCGTCGCGCAGCCGGAAGCCGGGTCCAAGCTCTTGCCCCATCCGCCGCAGCAGCAGGGCGGTGCGGGCGTTGAACTCCGCTGCTTCGGCAGGCGTCACCGGAAGGGGTGTCTGCGGTTCGTCCCAGTTCAGCGTGGCGTGGTTTCGCGCCGACAGGGCCAGCGCCTCGGCCCGTGTCTCGGGTGTCAGCAGACGGGCCAGCGCCTCGTCCAGCGGGCCATAGCCGAAGCGGTCGCGCGTTGCCGCGTCGCCCGCCCATAGCCAGCCCGAGCCGTAGTCATCGAAAAAGCGCAGCGTCCAGACCATGCGTTCAGGATAGGCGGCCGGGATGCGGCCTTCAACGTCGCCCGCAGGACAGACATCCGGGCGCCCCGGGGCGAGGTTGCGGGAAAACGGAGGCCGCCATGATTATCCGCCCGCCCCTTGCCGAAGATTTCGCCGCATGGTCCGTGCTTTACGCCGGTTACGCCGATTTCTACCGCGTGACCCAGACAGATGAGATGCGCGCCCGCGTCTGGGGCTGGATTCACGATCCCGCCCAGCAGACCCGGGCGCTGGTGGCCGAAGACGGCGGGCGGCTGGTGGGGCTTGCGCATTTCCGGCCCTTCGCGCGGCCGCTGTCGGCGACGGTGGGCGGGTTTCTGGACGACCTCTTCGTCGATCCGGCCGCGCGCGGATCGGGTGCGGCGGCGGCGCTGATCGCGGCAGTGGCCGATGCCGGCCGGGCCGAGGGCTGGTCGGTGATCCGCTGGATCACCGCCGATGACAACTACCGCGCCCGCAGCCTGTATGACCGGCTGGCCGAGCGCACGAAATGGGTCACCTACGACATCCGCCTTTAGGGGGGCGATGACCCCGGCCATCGCCGGGGTCACGCGGGTAGGGTGCCCCTTGCCCGCCGGTGGCCCCGAAGGCCGCCGGCCAGCGCCCGCCCCGCCCATGGCGGGCGCTTCTCGCCCGCCGGGTCGGGCGCCGGCCTACGTCATTGCGTCTGGCTGGCGGTCGGATGGGAACCCGGTCATTGCGGGCGGGGAAACGCGGTGCGTTTCCTGATCCGCCCGGCGCCTTCAGTGATCGGCTGCCGAAGCCGCCGCCTTCGCATCTTCGACCGAGCCCGAGGCGCCGTTGAAGAAGGCGTTCAGCAGAACCGCCGTGATCGAGGCCAGCAGGATGCCGCTTTCGATCAGCGGGTGCAGATCATGCCACATCCACTGTTTGAAGTTCGGAGCGATCAGCGGAATCATCCCCATCCCCAGGCTGACCGCCACGATGAACAGGTTGTTGCGGTTGGACTGAAAGTTGACGCCGGCCAGAATGCGGATGCCGGTCGCGGCCACCATCCCGAACATCACCAGCCCCGCGCCGCCCAGCACCATCGTCGGCACCGATTCGACCAGCGCCCCCATCTTGGGAACCAGCCCCAGCAGGATCAGGATGATCCCGCCCGCCACGCAGACGAAACGGCTCTTGATCCCGGTCACGCCGACAAGGCCGACGTTCTGGCTGAACGAGGTATATGGGAAGGTGTTGAAGATGCCGCCGATCAGCGTGCCCAACCCGTCGGTGCGCAGACCGGCCGACAGCATCGGCTGCGTCACCTTGCGGCCCGTCATGTCACCCAGCGCCAGGAACATGCCGGTGGATTCGATCATCACCACGATCATCACCAGAACCATGGTCACGATCATCACCAGATCGAAGGTCGGCATGCCGAAATGGAAGGGCGTGATCAGCCCGAACCATGCCGCCTCACCCACCTTGCCAAAGCTCATCGTGCCCATGGCCACGGCGATGACGGCGCCCACGACGATGCCCAGAAGCACCGCGATATTGGCAACAAACCCCTTGCCGAACCGCGCGATGAGCAGGATCGAGGCCAGAACCACCGCCGAAACCAGCACGTTCGACAGCGGCGCATAGGCCGGGTTCGGCATTGTGGCGGCAGCGGCCAGCTTGGGCGGCGCCTCGGGCAGGCCGGCGGCGACGGCGCCTTCGGTGGCGGCCTTCAGCCAGTCGGCATGCGCCGGATCGACGATCATCGGCGCGGTCGGCCCCACGGGGTTGCCGAAGATCCAGTTGATGCCGATGCGCATCAGGCTGACCCCGATCACAAGGATGATCGTCCCCGTCACCACCGGCGGGAAGAAGCGCAGCATCTTCGATACCAGCGGCGCGATGATCATCGAGATGATCCCGGCCGCGATGATCGCGCCAAAGATCGCCCGCGCGCCCTCGGGCCCGCCGCCGGTGTTGGCCATGGCCACCATCGGCCCGACGGCGGCGAAGGTGACGCCCATCATCACCGGCAGGCGGATGCCGAACCACTGGGTCGCGCCCAGCGACTGGATCAGCGTGGCGATGCCGCAGACGAAAAGGTCGGCCGAGATCAGGAAGGCCACGTCGGCCGGTTCCAGCTTCAGCGCGCGACCGACGATCAGCGGCACGGCGACGGCGCCGGCATACATCACCAGCACATGCTGAAGGCCAAGGGTGAATAGCTTGGGCGGCGCGAGAATCTCGTCCACCGGATGGGTCTGTTCGCTCATGTTACTGTCCCCGGGGCTTTGATGTTCGCGCCGTCTCGGCACCGCCCCCGGGCGCCGTCCGGTTAGGCCCCTTCGGGGCTATGCCACCACGCGGAAAGGTTCGGCGTAGCGGTATTCTTCAAGGTTCGGCGTGGTTCCGATGCGGTCCACCACGGCAAAAAGGCCGGGGGAATGAAGCGGCGCCAGAACGCCGTGCCAGACCCCGCGCCGCAGGTTGATGCCCTGCGCGCCGCTGGTGATGAAGGCCAGCGGGCGCCCCGGCGCGCCGGCCTCATCGGGGGCGACGATCACCAGGAAGGGATGCTGGGTCAGCGGCAGGAAGGCCTGACTGCCCTCGGGGTGCCGCTCGACCAGCGTAAAGTCATAGGGCAGGGCGCGCGGCACCGCTTCAAAAACCGAGATGCCGGCCCGGCCATCGGGACCGAAGTCCAGCGCCGCAAGGTCATGGTGGCGCCGGCACAGGCCCTCATTGATCAGGCGGAAGGCGCCCGCGGCCTCAAGCACTTCGCCGAAAGGGGCAAAGGCGCCGGCGGTCAGCGGTTGGGGGGAAAGCGTGGTCATGCCCGGCCCCCCGGCAGGGCCAGCGAATTTTCGTACGAAAATTCGGGGCGTTGCGCGCCGCCGCTCATCGGGCCGGCCCGAAGGCGCCGGGGCCGCGCAGCCTGGCGTGGCGGTTGACGTCCTTGTACAGCAGATAGCGGAACGGCCCCGGCCCGGCGGCATAGCAGGCCTGCGGGCAATAGGCGCGCAGCCACATGAAATCGCCCGCCTCAACCTCGACCCAGTCGCGGTTCAGCTTGTACACCGCCTTGCCCTCCAGCACATAAAGCCCGTGCTCCATCACATGGGTTTCCTCGAACGGGATCACGCCGCCGGGCTGGAAGGTGACGATGTTCACATGCGCGTCATGGCGGACATCATCGGGCTCGACAAAGCGCGTGGTGCCCCAGCGTTCTGCGGTGTCGGGCATCCAGCGTACCGGCACGTCGCGTTCATTGATCACGAAGGCTTCGGGCGGCACCACGCCGGGCGCGGGTTCATAAAGCTTGCGGAGCCAGTGGAAGCGCGCGGGTTCCGCCCCCTCGGCCAAAAGCGACCAGCTGGTGCCGGCGGGGATATAGGCATAGCTGCCCGCCTCCATCTCATACCCCGCGCCGGCGATGGTCAGCGTGGCAAGGCCGCCGGTGAAGAACAGCCAGTGTTCGGCCCCCGCCTCGGCATCGGGCGCGTCCGAGCCGCCGCCGGGCGCCACCTCCATCACATACTGGCTGAATGTTTCGGCAAAGCCCGACATCGGACGCGCGATCAGCCACAGCCGCGTCCGGCTCCAGCCCGGCAGGCAGCTGGTGACGATGTCGGAAAAGCAGCCCTTCGGGATGAAGGCATAGGCCTCGGTAAAGACGGCGCGCTGGGTCATCAGCGCGGTCTGGGGCGGCAGGCCGCCGGGCGGGGTGTAATAGCCGGTCATGGCAGGATGTCCTTCAGCCGCAGTTCCGCGATGCGTTCAACCTGGGCGCAGGCGGTGGCAAATTCGGTGGCGCTGTCATTGCCGGTCCGGGTGTGGAAGGCGGCAAGGATAGAGGCCTTGGTGTTGTCGCGCACCGCGATGATGAAGGGAAAGCCGTGGCGCGCGACATATTCGGTGTTCAGCTTCTGGAACGTCGCTCGCTCATCATCGGTCAGGGCATCCAGCGCCGCGCTGGCCTGTTCGGCGGTGCTTTCGGCGGTCAGCCGTTTCGCCTGTGCCAGCTTGCCGGCCAGATCGGGGTGGGCGCGCAGCACCGCCATCCGTTCCCCGGCCGTGGCGCTGCGGAACATCCGCGCCAGCGCGTTGTGCAGGCCTGCCGCACTGTCATGCGCCGGTCCCAGTTCCAGTTCCCAGGCGCGCTCGGCGATCCAGGGCGAATGTTCGAAAATCGAACCGAACCGCGCCACGAACTCTTCACGCGGCATCTGAGAAGGCCGGCGGAAGCGTTTGTGAGGATGCGCCTTTCGCCAATGCCCGGCAATGTCGCCGCGCCGGGCAAACCAGACGCCGTCGTGCGAAAGTGCATAGTCGAGGAACTTCTTCAGCCCGGCAAACTTGCCCGGCCGCCCGATCAGCCGGTTGTGCAGCCCGATCGAGAACATCTTGCCCCGGCCCTCGGCGCCTTCGGCGTAAAGCGTGTCGAAACTGTCCTTCAGATACTGGAAGAACTGCTCGCCGGTGATATAGCCGGGCGCCGTGGCAAAGCGCATGTCATTGGCTTCCAGCGTGTAGGGAATGACCAGTTGGTCATGATCGCCGACTTCCATCCAGTAGGGCAGATCGTCGTCATAGGTGTCGGAAATCCAGTCCAGCCGCCCGGTCTCGGCGGTCAGCCGCACGGTGTTCATGCTGCAGCGCCCGGTGTACCAGCCGCGCGGGGCCTCGCCCACCACCTCTTCGTGCAGACGGAAGCTTTCCGCGATCTGGCGGGCCTCTTCCTCGGGCGGCATGTCGCGGTGATCGACCCATTTCAGCCCGTGGCTGGCAATTTCCCAGCCGGCCGCCTTCATGGCCGCCACCTGTTCGGGGTTGCGCGCCAGGGCCGAGGTCACGCCATAGATCGTCACCGGCAGGTTCAGCCCGGTGAACAGCCGGTGCAGCCGCCAGAACCCGGCCCGCGCACCGTAATCGTAGATCGATTCCATGTTCCAGTGCCGCAGCCCCGGCCAGGGGGCGGCGCCGGCGATGTCGGACAGGAAGGCCTCGGACTGGGCGTCGCCGTGAAGAAGGTTGTTCTCGCCCCCTTCCTCATAGTTCAGCACCAGCGAGATGGCGATCTTTGCCCCGCCCGGCCAGCGGGCGTCGGGGGCGTTCGGCCCGTGGCCGCGGAAGTCGCGTGGATAGCGGTTCATGCAAGGCTCCTTTGCCCGCAGGTTAGGCCCGTTCCGCCGCGAGGTTTATCAAATTCTGCCAGAAGCACCTTTCCCGTCATCCCATGGTCGCAAGACGGGCGGCAGCGGTCTAGACTGCCCTGAAAGCTGGCGGAGGATCACATGGCGGGCGGCAGGCTGACGACACATGTTCTGGATACGGCCCGTGGCAAGCCCGCGGCCGGCGTGCGGATCACGCTTTACCGCATCTCGGGGCAAAGCCACCGCAAGATCGCCGAAACCGTGACCAATGCCGACGGGCGCACCGACGCGCCGATGCTGGCGGGCGACAAACTGACGCCGGGCAGCTATGAGCTGGTCTTTGCCGCCGGCGACTATCTGCGCGCCTCGGGGCAGGGCCCGGCGGAAGGGGTGCTGTTCCTCGACGAAATCCCGATCCGCTTCGGCGTGCCGGATGCCGGCCAGCACTATCATGTGCCGCTGCTGATCAGTCCCTTCGCCTATTCCACCTATCGCGGCAGTTGAATTGCCGCAGTCGCGACGGATTGCCTGATTTCGGTCGTATCTGCCACTGTCCGGACGGAACAACAGGCAGAGCAGAATGACTGAGGGCGAAAGTGATCTGGCGCGCATTCTGGCGCAGGGCCGGCCCCGGCGGCGGCGCGGCTGGCTTTGGGCCGGGGTTCTGGTACTGGCCGGCGCGCTGGGCGGGGCGTGGTGGTATGCCGGGCAGGCCGATCAGACGGCAGGCATCCGCTATGTCACCGATCCGGTCACCCGCGGCAGCCTGACGGTCACCGTCACCGCGACGGGCACGGTGGAGCCGACGACGCAGATCGAGGTGTCGTCGGAACTGTCGGGCACATTGGCCACGGTCGAGGCGACCTATAACGATCTGGTTTCGGTCGGGCAGGTTCTGGCGCGGCTTGATGATACCAAGCTTGCAGCGCAGGTCGCCAATTCCGAAGCCGCCGTTGCCGCCGCCGCCGCACAGGTCAGCGCCGCCGAGGCCACGCTGCGCGAAGCCGCCGGCAACCTTGAAACCCAGTCCGAGCTTGACCGCCGGGGCGTGACCTCACGCACCTCGCTGACCACGGTGCAGGCCGCCTATGACCGGGCCGTGGCGCAGGTGGACATCGCGCAGGCCGATCTGACGCTGGCCAAGGCCAATCTCGCGCTGGACCGCGCCGATCTGGACAAGGCGGTGATCCGCTCGCCGATCAAGGGCGTCGTCCTGTCGCGCGCGGCCGAGCCGGGGCAGATTGTCGCCGCCTCGCTTGAAGCGCCGGTGCTGTTCACCATCGCCGAAGACCTGTCGCAGATGCAGCTTCTGGTCGATATCGACGAAGCCGACATCGGCCGCGTGGCCGAGGGCAATCCGGCCGAATTCACCGTGGATGCCTTCGACGGCATGCGCTTTCCGGCCGAGATCGTGCAGGTGCGCTATGCGCCCGAAACCACCGACGGCGTGGTCGTTTACAAGGCGGTTCTGGCCGTCGAAAACCCTGACGGCCTGCTGCGCCCCGGCATGACGGCAACGGCCACGATCACCGTGGCGGCGGTCGAAGATGCGCTGACCGTGCCGAACAGCGCGCTGCGCTATGCCCCGCCGGCCGAGGCAACTTCAGACAGCGGTGGCACGGGCGGTCTGGTCGGGCTGATCATGCCGTCGCGGCCGCGCGACCAGTCGGGCATGGCCACCGGCGGGTCGGTCTGGGTGCTGCGCGACGGCCAGCCCGCGGAAGTGGCGGTGAAGCGCGGGCAAAGCGACGGGCGCCGCACCGCCGTCACCTCGGACGACCTGCATGAGGGCGATCTGGTCATCACCGACCGGACCGGTGGTTAAGATGGCCGCCCCCGCCGCGCCCCTGATCGCGTTCCGCGATGTCCGCCGTGTCTATGGCACCGGCGAGGCCGAGGTGCGCGCGCTGGACGGCGTCAGCCTGTCCATCGCCCGGGGCGAATTCGTCGCCATCATGGGCCCCTCGGGGTCGGGCAAATCGACCGCCATGAACATCATCGGCTGCCTCGACCGGCCAAGTTCGGGCGATTACCTGTTTGCCGGAACCCCGGTGCAGGGGCTGTCAAATGACCAGCGCGCGCTTCTGCGCCGCCATGCGCTGGGCTTTGTCTTTCAGGGTTTCAACCTTCTGGCCCGCACTTCGGCGCTGGAAAACGTGGAACTGCCGCTGATCTACAAGGGCCTGCCGCGCGATGAACGCAAGGCGCGCGCCCGCGCCGCGCTGGCGAAGGTGGGCCTTCAGGGGCGCGAGGATCATGACCCATCGCAGCTTTCGGGCGGCCAGCAGCAGCGGGTGGCCATCGCCCGCGCGCTGGCCGGTGACCCGACGGTCATTCTGGCAGATGAGCCGACCGGAAACCTCGACAGCCACCGCAGCCACGAAATCATGCAGCTTCTGCAACGGCTGAACCGTGAGGAAGGCATCACCATCGTCATGGTCACCCATGAGGAAGACATCGCCGCCTATGCCGGCCGGCTTCTGGTCTTTGTCGATGGTCACCTTGCGCGCGATGTGCCGCAAGAGCCAAGGGGCTAGCCATGCTGTGGGAAACCGTCCGTCTGGCCTTCACCGCCATCATCCGCAACAAGCTGCGGTCCTTCCTGACCGTTCTGGGCGTGGTCATCGGCGTGGCGGCGGTGATCGCCATGGTCACGATCGGGCGGGGATCGTCGCAAAGCGTGACGGCCAGCGTCGAGGCGCTGGGCGCCAATGTTCTGGTCGTTCGGCCCGGTCAGCGCATGATGGGCCCGCCCACCGGCGCCGACGCCCCGCGCTTTGACCTGAAGGATGCCGAGGCGCTGGGTGAACTGTCGTCGGTCGCGGCGGTGGCGCCGTCTGTCACCTCGTCGCAGACCGTGGTGGCGGGCAATGCCAATGCCGCGACCCAGATCGTCGGCACCACTGCCGCCTACCTGACGGTGCAGAACTGGCCGCTGGCCATGGGCCGCGCCTTTTCGGACGGCGAGGTGCAGGCCGGCAGCGCGGTCTGCGTTCTGGGCCAGACGGTGCGCGCGACGCTGTTCGGCAGCGGCGACCCCATCGGGCAGACCCTGCGGATCAAGGGCGTCTCGTGCGAGGTGATCGGCGTTCTGGCGGCCAAGGGCGCCGGCAGCTTCGGGCAGGATCAGGACGACGTGCTCTTGATGCCCGCCCGCACCGTGCAGCGCCGGCTGGAAGGCGACAGCGACGTGAATTCAATCTCGGTCGCGCTGCGCCAGCAGGCCACGTCCGAGGAGGGCGTCCGTCAGGTATCCGAGTTTCTGCGCGAACGCCGCCGCATCGGGCTGGGCCAGCGCGACAATTTCAGCGTCACCGATATGAAGGAATTCGCCAACGTCCTGTCGGGGGTGAACGCGGTCCTGACCAGCCTTCTGTCGGCGGTGGCGGCGGTCAGCCTTCTGGTCGGCGGTATCGGCATCATGAACATCATGCTGGTCTCGGTCACCGAGCGGACGCGCGAAATCGGCATCCGGCTGGCGGTCGGGGCGACGTCGGGTCAGGTGCTGCAGCAGTTTCTGGTCGAGGCGGTGGTGCTGTCGGTGCTGGGGGGCGCCCTGGGCATCGCGGCGGGCTTGGGGCTCGCGTGGGGCGGATCGGTCTTCATGTCGATCCCCTTCGCGCCCTCGGCGCCGGTGGTGGCGCTGGCCTTTGTCTTCTCGGCGGTGGTGGGGGTGGTCTTCGGCTATTTCCCGGCCCGAAGCGCCGCGCGGCTGGACCCGATCGAGGCGCTGCGCCACCAGTGACGAAGGCGCCCCGCGCCGCTAGTCTGGCCCCGGACGCTTGCGAGGATGCCATGACCGACCTGCCCCTGCTGGGTGCCGCCCTTTACCTTCAGGAACTTTCTGACCTGCCGGGGATGACAGATTTCGTCCGCGATGCCGGCCGCGACATAGAGATTCGCGACTTTACCGGGATCGGCGCCCTTTCCGGCAACGCCTGGCCCGACATCGCCGACCGCGCCCGCGCCGCCCTGCGGGGTCATGCCGGGCGCATCGGCATTCACGGCCCCTTCTGGGGCATCGCCGTAGACACGCCCGACCTCGATGTGCGCCGCATCACGCAGGACCGGCTGGATGCCGGGCTTTCCGCGCTGATCCGCGTGCTGGACGGGCGGGGCGGCGGGCATATGGTGGTTCACAGCCCCTATACCACCTGGCACGGCTTCAACCGCTGGACCAACCAGTGCGATGCGGCGGGCATTCTGGAGCGCACGCTGGCCACCCTTGGCCCCGCCGTGCGCAAGGCCGAAGAGAACGGCATCGAGATCGTGCTGGAAAACTGCGAAGACCGCGATCCGGCCGAAAGGGTGGCGCTGGCCGCCGCCTTCGGATCGCCCGCGCTGCGGGTGTCGGTCGATACCGGGCACGCGCATTACGCCCACGGCTCTACCGGGGCGCCGCCGGTCGATGCCTTCATCCGGGCGGCGGGGCCGGCACTGGCCCATGTGCATCTGCAGGATGCCGATGGCGTGGCCGACCGGCACTGGCGCATCGGGCAGGGCAACATTCTGTGGCCCGGCGTCTTTGCCGCGATCGCCGGCCTGCCCGTGCGGCCGCGCCTGATTCTGGAAATGGCCGACGCCCGCGACGTGATCCCCTCGGCCCGCTGGCTGGAAGGGCAGGGGCTGGCGGCTTGACGCCAAGGCCTCAGGCCGGCATGTCGAAGATGCGCCCGGGGTTGAGGATTCCGCGTGGGTCCAGCGCCGATTTCAGAAGGCGCATCGTGGCGATCTGGGCCGCGTCCCGCGACAGGTGCAGCCAGGGCTTCTTGTCCACGCCGATCCCATGCTCGGCCGAGACCGAACCGCCATACTCCGCCACAAGCGTCAGAAGCCGCTCCATCGCCGGCGCCTTCTGCGGCGTCGAAAAGACGTAGTGCAGATTGCCGTCGCCCATGTGACCGAAGGCCAGAAAGGTGATCCCGGGGTCGATCAGCCGCAGCGCCTCCTGGCTTTCGGCAAGGAAGGCCGGAATGCGTTTTACCGGAACGCTGATGTCGCCGCTGGCGGCATGAGGCAGCGTTCTGACGTAATCGGCGCAGCCATCGCGTATGTCCCACAGGGCCTGAAACTCGCGCTGAGAACTGGCCATCACGGCATCTTCGGCGCAGCCGTCGTCAATGGCCTGCATCAGGGCGGTTTCAAAGACCTCCTGCGCCTGCTGCGCCAGCGGGCCGGCCTGCATTTCGGCCAGCACATAGACCGGTGCGCGGGTTGCCAGCGGCGGCGTGCGGCGCAGAAACTCGCAGATCCCGAAATAGGCGTCGGGCAGCATGATCTCAAAAGCTGACAGGGTCTCACCCATCGCCCGGCGCAGGCGGAACAGCAGGTCAAGCGCCGCCTCGGCCGAGGGCAGGGCCAGAAACGCATTGGCTTCGGCCGCAGGGCGCGGATGCAGTTTCAGCCGCGCGCTGGCAACAACGCCCAGAACCCCCTCGCTTCCGATGAAAAGCTGGTTCAGGTCGGGGCCGCAGTTGTCCTTCTGCAGGTCCTTCATCGAGGTCAGGACCGAACCGTCGGCCAGAACCACCTCAAGCCCGGCAACCTGGGCGCGGAACATGCCATAGCGCAGAACCCTGATGCCGCCAGCATTGGTGGCGATGTTGCCGCCGATGGTGGCCGACCCGCGCGCGCCGATATCGACGCCGAACATCAGCCCGGCCTCGGTGGCGGCTTCCTGCACCTGTTGCAGGGTGACGCCGGCCTGCACCTCGACCGTTGCCGAATCGCGGTCGATGGTTCCCATCGCCGCCAGCCGTTCCAGCGACAGCACCGCCTCACCCGACACGATCCGATGGGCGCCTGACAGGCCGGTGCGGCCCCCTTGCACGACAACGGGCTGCCGGAAGTCATGGCAGGCGGCCAGCGCCGCGGCCATTTCCCCGGTCGTGGCCGGACGCAGCACGAAGCGGGGCGGCGCGGAAAACCGGTCGCGCCGGTCTTCCTGATAGCGCGATCCGATGGCGTCGCCGGTCAGCAGCGCCGCAGCAGGCAACACGCGCGCCAACCGCTCCAGCAAGGCGGGATCAGCGGCGGCGGCGATGGGCTGATGTTCGGTCACGCGATCCTCCGTCCCGATGACGCGGCAAGGATGGGATCAATTCTCTATTTGTCAAACCTTTTATTCTTTTGCCGCCGGTGCTAGTCTTTGACCCGAATCCGCAGGTGGCAGGCAGGTCATGACTCTGGAATATGAAGAGATCGTCCGCACGGGCCTGCCGCGGCAGGTGGCCGACCTGATCCGCACGGCCATTCTGGAAGGTCGGCTGAAGGTCGATGAACGCCTGCCGACCGAAGAGGAACTTGCGCAGCGCTTCGGAATCTCACGCCCCACCGTGCGCGAGGCGCTGAAGGTGCTGGCGGCGCAGAACCTGATCCGCGCGCGCCGGGGGCCGACCGGCGGCACCTTTGTCGCCCGCCCCGACCCCGGTGCGGTGGCACGCAACCTGACCGAAGCGGCGACACTGCTGGTCGGCGTCGGCAGCTTCACGGTTGAGGAAATCGTCGCCGCCCGGATCGAGACCGAGGCCGTATGCTGTCAGCTTGCCGCCCTGAACCGCAGCGATGACGATCTGGCGCGGATCGCCGCGGAAATCGCCCTGCAGCGGGATGAGGCACTGTCGGATGAAGAGTTCTGCGCATCGGACGTGCGGTTTCACCGCGCGCTGGTCACCGCCACCGGCAACGGCCCCCTGCGGCTGATGATGTATGCGGTGATCGAAAGCTTCGTGCCGGTGACCAACATGCTGATCTATGCCGATCACGAACGCCGCCGCACCGCCGATGGCCATGCCCGCGTGCTGGAGGCGATAACGGCCCGCGATGGTGCCCGCGCCGCCGCCCTGATGCGCGATCATCTGCAGGGGATGCGCGCCGTTCTGGACCATGCGCTTGACCGGCGTGCCGCCCGCAGCGCGCCGACCGTTTCCCAAGGAGGAAAGACCGAATGACCGAAACCTTCCGCGCCCTGATGATTGTCGATCACGAAGGCAAGCCCCGGGCCGAGTTCCGCCAACTGGCGCTGACCGATCTGCCCGATCATGACGTGCTGGTCGAGATCAGCCATTCGACCATCAACTACAAGGACGGGCTGGCGGTCGGCGGCAAGGGCCGCATCGCGCGCCGGCTGCCGATGGTCGCGGGCATCGACCTTGCCGGAACCGTGGTGGAAAGCCGCTCGCCCGACTGGGTGGCGGGCGACCGGGTGATCGTCAACGGCTGGGGCCTGTCGGAAACCGAATGGGGCGGTTACAGCCGGTTCCAGCGGCTGAAGCCCGAATGGCTGACGCGCCTGCCCGAAGGCTTCACCCCCGAAGAGGCGATGGCTGTGGGAACGGCCGGCTACACCGCCGCGCTGTGCGTTCTGGCGCTAGAGGATTGGGGCGTCATCCGCCCCGGCGGGGCCGAGGTGCTGGTGACCGGCGCTGCCGGCGGGGTCGGGTCCACCGCGATCCCGCTTCTGGCGGCGGCGGGATATCGCGTGACGGCGGCCACGGGCCGGCCCGAAACGCACGACTATCTTGCGGGCTTGGGCGCCACCGCCTTTGTCGATCGGGCGGCGCTGGCCGAAAAGGGTGGCCCCTTGCAGAAAGAGCGCTGGGGCGGCGCGGTGGATGCCGTGGGTTCGACCACGCTGGCCAATGTGCTGGCCCAGACGGTCTATGGCGGCGCGGTTGCCGCCTGCGGTCTGGCGGGCGGCATGGACCTGCCGGCTTCGGTGGCGCCGCATATCCTCCGGGGCGTGGCCCTGCTGGGCATCGACAGCGTGATGGTTCCGCAGCCCAAGCGCGCGCGCGCCTGGGCGCTGCTGGCCGCCCGGCTGGACAAGGCCCATCTGGCCACCATCGCCCGGGTCGAGCCGCTGTCGGCCTTGCCGCAACTGGCCGAAGAAATCATCGCCGGCCGCATCCGGGGCCGGGTCGTGGTGGATGTCACGGCCTGACGGTGCAGGCACCGGGCTGCTGCCCGGTGCCCCCTATACGGCTGCCTGCGCCAGTTCGGCGGCGCGGGCGCGCAGCACGAACTTCTGGATCTTGCCGGTCGATGTCTTGGGCAGGTCCAGAAACACCACCCGCGCCGGACATTTGTAGCCGGCAAGCGTGGCCCGGCAATGCGCGATCACTCCGGCTTCGGTCACGGAGTGTCCGGGCCGCAGCTCGACAAAGGCGCAGGGCCGTTCGCCCCAACGGGCGTCCGGCATGGCGACCACCGCGCAAAGCGCCACCGCAGGATGGCGGTAAAGCGCGTCTTCGACTTCGATCGACGAGATATTCTCGCCGCCCGAGATGATGATGTCCTTCGAGCGGTCCTTCAGCTGGATATAGCCATCGGTGTGCATCACCCCCAGATCGCCCGAATGGAACCAGCCGCCGGCAAAGGCATCGGCCGTGGCCTTGGCGTTCTTGAGATAGCCCTTCATCACCACGTTGCCGCGGAACATCACTTCGCCCAGCGACTCGCCGTCGGCGGGAACGGGCTGCATCGTGGCGGGGTCCAGCACCGCAAGATCGGACAGCGACAGATAGCGGATGCCCTGCCGTGCCTTGTGGGCGGCCTGATCGGCGGGGGGCAGCGCGTCCCAATCGGTGTTCCATTCGTTCACCACGGTTGGCCCGTAGGTCTCGGTCAGGCCGTAAAGGTGGTTCACATGAAAGCCTTCGGCCTTCATCGCCTCAAGCACCGCTTCGGGCGGCGGGGCGGCGGCGGTGTTGAACGTCACCCGGTGGGGCAGGGGGCGCCGGGCCTCGGCAGGGGTGTTCAGCAGCGTGGACATGACGATGGGCGCGCCGCAGAGATGCGTCACCCCATGCTCGGCCAGCGCGGCATAGATCGCCTCGGCCCGCACCCAGCGCAGGCAGACATGCGTGCCCGCCTGTACCGCGATGGTCCAGCTGAAGCTCCAGCCGTTGCAGTGAAACATCGGCAGCGTCCACAGATAGACCGGGTGTTTGCCCAGCTCTCCGTGCAGGGCGTTGTTCAGCGCCATCAGCGCGGCGCCGCGGTGGTGATAGACGACGCCCTTGGGGTTGCCGGTGGTGCCGGATGTATAGTTCAGCGCAATCGCGTCCCATTCATCCTGCGGCAGCGCGCCGGGAAAACCGGGATCACCCGATTCCAGGAACGCGTCATAGTCGTGCGTTCCGATCCGTGGCCCCTTCGGATGCGGCGCATCTTCGGGATATTCGCTGTCGTCATAGTCGATCACCAGCGGCCGCACCTGCGCCAGCGTCAGGGCCTGCGCGACCACGGCGGAAAACTCACGGTCCACGATCAGGACCCGGGTTTCGGCATGGTCCAGCTGAAACGCGATGGTCGCGGCATCGGACCGGGTGTTCAGCGCATGAAGCACGGCGCCATCCGCCATCGGCACCCCGTAATGGGCCTGCACCATGGGCGGCGTGTTCGACAGCATGACGGTCACGGTGTCACCACGCCCGACCCCATGCGCGACAAGGGCCGAAGCCAGCCGCCGGCAGTCCTGCCACAGCGCGGCATAGCTGGTGCGGATGCGGCCGTGGATCACCGCCGGATGGTCGGGATAGGCCCGGGCTGCGCGTTCCAGATAGCTGATCGGTGTCATCGGCTGGTGGTTCGCCGCCGTGCGGCCCAGCCCGTCTTCGTATTTGTCCATGGTTTCCTTCCCGGGCCGGGGCGCTGTCAGCGGCCCGGCCTGTCCCGTTCGGCCACCGGCTTGCCCGAGGCCTTCCAGTCGCCGAAGCCGCCGCGCAGCGACCGGGCGTCCAGCCCCATCTCTTGCGCGACCCGGGCCGCCAGAAGCGACCGCCAGCCCGAAGCGCAGTAGAAGACATAGGTCTTGCCTTCGGCAAAGCGCGGCTTGTGATAGGGGCTTTCCGGGTCGATCCAGAATTCCAGCATCCCGCGCGGGGCGTGGAAGGCGCCGGGGATCATGCCGTCGCGTTCCAGTTCACGCGGGTCGCGGATGTCGACCATGACCACCCCCGCATCGTCCTGCCGCGCAAACATCTCGTCACCGCTGACCGACTGCACCAGCGCGTCGGCCTCGGCCAGCATCTCTTTGTAGCCTTTCGCCATGGCTAGCGGCCCAGCGCATAGAATTCGTCGTTCGGCCGCATGCTGGTCACATTGGCCAGACGGTTCGACATGCCGAAGAAGGACGAGATGGCGGCGATGTCCCAGATGTCATCCTCGGTGAAGCCGTGGGATTTCAGCAGCGCCACATCCTCGTCGTTCACCTCATAGGCGCGGGCGGAAACCTTCATCCCGAAGTCGATCATCGCCATCTGGCGCGGCGTGATATCGGCCTTGCGGTAGTTGATTGCGACCTGATCGGCGATCAGCGGGTTCTTGGCCCGGATGCGCAGGATGGCGCCATGCGCGACCACGCAATACTGGCACTGATTGGCGTTGGATGTCGCCACGACGATCATCTCACGCTCGGCCTTGGTCAGATTGCCGGGCTTGTCCATCAGGGCGTCATGATAGGCGAAGAAGGCGCGGAATTCGTCCGGCCGGTGCGCCAGCGTCAGGAAGACATTGGGCACGAAGCCCGACTTTTCCTGCACGGCCTCAATCCGGGTGCGGATGTCTTCGGGCATGTCGGCCAGTGCAGGAACGGGAAAGCGGCTGATCGCGGCTGCGGTCATGATGAGGTCTCCTCCTCAGGCGGGCAGAAGCTCTGCCAGTTGGTGTTGATAGGCGGTGATCGCGTCGGGCGCTTCCCCGCCATGGGGTTCGATGCGCACAAGGCAGGTGTGGGCCGAGCATCCCTGCCCGAAGGCAGAACTGCCGATGTCCAGCGTCAGCACGTTGGGATTGCCCGACAGGTCCAGCCCGCTGTTGCCGCCGGGCGTGAACCAGGCTCCGGTGGGCAGGATGGCCACACCTGGCGCAACCGCGTCGGTCACCAGTGCCGTGGCAAGACAGGCGCCGCGCGCGTTCCACAGCCTGACAGTCATCCCGTCGGTGATGCCGCGCGCTGCCGCATCGCCCGGATGCAGCCTCACCTGCTCGCGCCCGGCGCGCTTTTCGGCACGGCTGGCCTCGCCGGTTTCAAGCTGGCTGTGCAGCCTGCCGTTCGGCTGGTGCGAGATCAGGTGCAGTTCTTCGCCTGCGGCCCCGCCCAGCCATTCGGCCGGCTCGATCCAGGCGGGATGCGCCGGACAATCGGCATAGCCCAGCCGGGCCAGCCGGTCGCTGCCCAGCACGATCCGGCCGCTTTCGGTATCCAGCGGATGCGCGGCCGGATCCTCGCGGAAGTCGGCCAGATAGGTGTGGTCGCGCTGCACCGGGCAGGCGGCGTGGCCCTGTGCCCAGAACGTATCGAAATCCGGCATCGCAAAGCCGTGGCGCCGCGCCGCATGATCGCGGCTTTCGTCGTAAAGGTGGCGGATCCAGCCCATCTCGTCGCGCCCCTCGTTGAAGGCATCGGCGGTGCCCAGCCGGTCTGCGATGGCGTTGAAGATGTCGAAATCCGACCGCGCCTCGCCCAGGGGTTCGATCACCTTGCCCATCGCAAGGATGAAATCCGACCGCTTGTTGCCGGCCAGATCGTTGCGTTCAAGCGAGGTCGAGGCCGGCAGAAGGATGTCGGCCCGCCGCGCCGTGGCCGTGAACATCGGGTCCTGCACGATGATCGTCTCGGGTCTGGTCCAGGCTTCGGACAGGCGGTTCAGATCCTGATGGTGGTGGAACGGGTTGCCGCCCGCCCAATAGACCAGCCGCACATCGGGATAGCGGCGGTCCTCGCCCTGATAGGTGTAGGCGCCGCCGGGGTTCAGCAGCATGTCGCTGATCCGCGCCACGGGGATATAGCTGTCGATGGGGCGGTTGCCCTGGGTCATCGCCGGCGATTTGCCGGTGACATAGGGCGCGCCGACCCCGCCGAGCGATCCGTAGCCAAAGCCCATCCCGCCGCCGGGCAGGCCGATCTGGCCGGCAATGGCGGCAAGCGCGGTGGCGGCCCAGAAGGGCTGCTCACCATGGTGGGCGCGTTGCAGGGCCCAGCTTGCGGTGATCATGCTGCGGGTCGTGACCAGCCGTTGCGCCAGTTCGCGGATCGCCCCGGCCGTCAGCCCGGTGATCGGCGCGGCCCAGTCCGCAGTTTTTGGCAGGCCGTCATCGGCGCCGCGAAGATAGGCCAGAAGCCGGTCGGCCCCGCTGGTGCAGCGCTCCAGAAAGGCGGTGTCCTGCCGCCCGGTGCGCACGATCTCGCCGGCAAGGCCCAGCATCAGCGCGACATCGGTATTCGGCCGGATCGGCCACCATTCGGCGCCCACCCAGTCCGGCAGGTCGTCACGGAACGGCGATACAAGGATGACGCGCACGCCCCGGCTGACGATCCGGCGCAGGTAATCTTCAAGGTAATGCGCGCCGATGCCGCCCGCTTCGCTTTGCGCGGTGCGCGGGCTCATCGCGCCGAAGATCAGCAGCGTCTCGCTGTGCTCGGCAATCGTGTCCAAAGTGTTGGACTGACCGCCGCAGGCGCGTTCATCCCCCAGAATATGCCGCAGGATCACCGGCCCGGCGGCGATGGAATAGGTATCGACATGGCCGGTATAGCCGCCCGACAGGTTCAGCATCCGCTTGAGCAGGGTCGATGCGTGATGAAAGCGTCCGCAGCTTGTCCAGCCATAGCTGCCCGCGAAGATCGAGGCATTGCCGTGATCCTGCGCCACCCGCGAGATTTCGGCCGCGACCAGACCGGTTGCCTCGTCCCAGCTGACGGGCACGAAGCGCTCGCTGCCGCGCCCGCGCCGGTCACTATGTTCGCGCGCGGCCAGCCAGCCTTCGCGCACCATCGGGCGCAGGATGCGGCGGTCGGGCTTTGCCCATTCGGTGACCGACCGGATGACCGGCGACGGGGCGGGATCATGCGCAAAGGGTTCAACCCCGACGATCCGGCCGTCTTCGACCAGCACGGTATAGGCGCCCCAGTGGCTGCAATGCGGAATTCGCCGGATCATCTGTCCATCTCCTCAGATCACTGCCTCGATCAGGAAGGGCCCCTTGCGCGACAGGGCATCGCGCAGAAGGTCGCAGAAACTTTCGGCCGTCTCGGCCCGCGCGGCACCCACGCCCATGGCCTGCGCCATCTGCACCCAGTCGATCGCGGGATTGTCGAGATCCAGCATGCTGCGGGCATTGGCGCCGGCAGGCCCCGCGCCGACATTCAGAAGTTCGCCGTGCAGGATCTGATACCGCCGGTTGGCAAAGACGATGGTCAGCACGTCAAGCCGCTCGCGCGCCTGGGTCCACAGGCCCTGCACCGTGTACATTCCGCTGCCGTCGGCCTGAAGGCCGATCACCTTGCGGTCGGGACAGGCCACCGCCGCGCCCGTTGCCATGGGAATGCCGTCGCCGATGGCCCCCCCGGTCAGTTGCAGGAAGTCATGCGGCGCCGCACCGTAGGTGGACCGGAAGAAGTCGCGGCCCGAGGTGACGGATTCGTCGCAGATGATGGCGCCTTCGGGCATCAGTGCGGCCAGCGCCAGGGCTATCGCATCGGGCGTCAGGCGGCCTTGCGGCAGGTCTGGCCGCTGGCGCGGGGCCAGCCGCGCAGCCGGTGCAAGGCCGGTTTCGCCCGCAAGCGCCTCGACCGTGGCGGCAAGGTCATGGTCGGGGCTGGCCAGTTCCAGCACGGTGCAGGCGGGCGGCAACATGCTGCCCGGCTTGCCGGGATAGGCAAAGAAGCCCACCGGCGCCTTGGCACCGATCAGGATCACCTGTTCGGTCGCGGCGAAGCTCGCCAGCGCCTGATCAATCACATAAGGAACCCGGTCCAGCGCGATGCGTCCCGCCCCGCGCTGCATGCGCCCGTTGGCCTGCTGCGCCATCAGCCGCGCCCCGGTTTTCTGCGCGATGCGGTCCAGAAGCTCGGTCTGTGGTGCCCGCAGGGCGCCGCCGCTGATCAGGATGGTGGTCGCGCGGCCGTTTGCCAGAAGCTCCGCCGCCTGCCGGACCAACGCGGCATCGGGCGCCGGGCGCGGCGGCGGCGCGACCACGGGCGGAACCGGGAATGCCCCCTCGGTCCATGCGGCATCTGCCGGCAGGATCAGCGTGGCAATCCCGCCCGCCCCGGACAGCGCGGCGCGGATCGCCTCGGCGGTCCGGGGGCCGACCTCGGCGGCGCTTTCGGCCCGGCCGACCCAATGCGACATGGGCCAGGCCAGCCCCTCGATGTCCGAGGTCAGCGGCGCATCGTGCCGGAGGTGATAGGTTGCGTGGTCGCCCACCACGTTCACGACGGGCGTGCGGGCGCGGCGGGCGTTGTGCAGGTTGGCCAGCCCGTTTGCAAGGCCCGGCCCGGTGTGCAGAAGGGTCACCGCCGGCCGGTCCGCCATCCGGGCATAGCCATCGGCCGCGCCGGTCACCACGCCTTCGAACAGCCCCAGAATGCAGCGCATGCGGGGCTGACGGTCAAGCGCCGCCACGAAATGCATCTCGGAGGTGCCGGGATTGGCAAAGCAGGTGTCGATGCCATTGGCCAGAAGGGTTTCGCAAAGACTGTCGGCGCCGTTCATTCCGTTCTCCGGGCAAGGGATTCAGCGCTGGCCCGCAAGGCGGCAAGCGCGGGCCAAAGGGGGCGTGCCGCTTCGATCAGCGCGGCGAAGACGGCGTATTTGCGGTCGGCATAGGCGACAACCGCGGTGTCCAGCGGCGTGACCGTCTCTTCGGGGGGGCCGATCCAGCGGTCGGCGATGGCCGATGCGGGTTCTTCAAGCAGAAACCGCGCGCCGATGGCAGCCAGCCCGCGCAGGCCCGCATGGCTGCCCGGGCTGCGTTCAACCGCATGGCCGGTGGCCGTTGCCAGAAACCGGGCGAAATGCACGTCCCCGGCAAGTCCGCCGCCCAGCGACAGCGCGCCTTCGGACTGCCCCAGCATGGCGTGGCTGTGGCGGGCGACAAAGGCCAGCGCCTCACGCCCCGCCCAGGCGATCTCGGCCGGCGTCGTCGCGGCGTTAAGCCCGATCAGCGCGCCGGTGGCATGGGGGTCTGTCCAGGGCGCCCGTTCGCCCCCCGGCTCAAAGAACGGATGCAGGATCAGCCCCGACCAGCAGGGCTTTGCCGGCTGCGGCAGGTCGGCCCCCAGCCGGGCCAGGTGCTGCAGCACCGTTGCCCCGTTGAAACCGGGGTGAAAGCACAGCCAGCCCGTGCCCAGCGCGAATTGCTGCACCATTGCGCCCGGCGGCGCATCCACCATCGCTGCGGGATCATGATGCAGGCAGGCGTGAATGGAACTGGTGCCGAAGATCGACGCCCGCGCCACCCCGGCGCGGCTGCCAAGGCCCAGCCCGATCAGCGTCGATTGCACATCGCCCGGGCCAAGCAGAACCGGCGTGCCAAGGGGCAGCCCGATCTCGGCCCGAAGCCCGGCGCGGCAGGCGCCGACGGGCCGGAAGGCGGGCAGCAGCGCCAGACCGCGGCCTAGACCAAGGGCCTGCTCGACCCCTTCGGAAAAGGAACTATCGCGCCAGTTGCCCCAGACCGGCAGGGCGGCACCGGGTTCGCCCATCACCTCGCCCGTCAGCGAAAGGAACAGCCATTCCTTCAGCCGCAGCGCATGGGCGATGCGGGCAAAACGCTCGGGTTCGTGCCGTTCCAGCCATCGCAGCTGCAGGCTGGCCGAGGCCGCCGTGGGGCGTGAGCCGGTGATCGCCTGTACCGCATCAAGTTCCGGCCCAAGCTCGGCCGCCATGCCGCGCGCCCGGCCGTCAAGCCAGGTCAGCGCGTGGCCCACCGGCTGACCGGCGGCATCGACTGGCCAGAGGCCATCGCCCTGCCCGGTGATCACCAGCCCCGCGACCGGTGCCTGAAGCTGCGCCACGCAGTCGCGCAGCACGGCAAAGGCATCGTCCCGCGTCGCATCCATGTCCTGCTCTACCCGCGCGCCGGCGCGCCGCAACGCGCCGTTCGCGCGTTCGGCCCGGGCGATCATCCGGCCGGTGCCGTCAAAGGCCGCCGCCTTGACCGCAGTCGTTCCGGAATCGAGGCAAAGCAGAACCCGGTCCATCACGATGCCTGACGCAGCCCTTCTTGAACCTGCGCCGGCTGCTGGCCATAGGTCCGGAACTTGACCAGCACATCGGCAATCTGCGCCTCGCTCAGCACCGGCGGCGCGCCAAGGGGCAGGCACAGCAGGTATTGCGTCGCCAGTTCCTCGACCGTCACCGCCAGGGCCAGCGCCCGCGCGATCGACACATGCGCGGCGATCACCCCGTGATGCGCCATCAGACAGGCCCGCCGCCCTTCCAGCGCCGTCACCACGCGGTCGGCCAGTTCCTGCGATCCGAAGATCTCATAGGGCGCGCAGCGGATGGTCGATCCGCCGGCCGCAGCGATCGAATAATGGATCGCCGGAATGTCATGACCAAGGATCGACACGCTGGTCGCATGGGTGGAATGGGTATGGACTACCGCATTCAGATCGGGCCGGGCCCGCAGGATGTCGCGGTGAAACCGCCACTCGGACGACGGCAGGACATCGCCGGCGAAGGTCGCATCCCAGTTCATCGCCACCACATGCTCGGGCTGCAGCTTGTCATAAGGAATGCCGGTGGGCGAAATCAGAAAACCGTCGCCGTGGCGGACGCTGATATTGCCGGCCGTGCCCTTGTTGATGCCCAGCCGGTTCATGCTGCGGCAGGCTTCCAGCAGTTCGGTGCGCAGCGCGCGTTCTTCGTCGGTCATCGGAAAACCTCAGGTGCAGGGATAAAGCGGGGCCTTGCCGTCAAGAAACAGGGCGATGTCTTCGGCAATCATGGTCGCGGCCTTGGTGGCCGAATGGCGGGACGCCCCGGCGATATGCGGCGACAGCGTCACGTTCGGCAGTTTCAGCAGCGGCCAGTCGGACGGCGGCGGTTCGGGTTCGAAGGTATCAAGCGCCGCACCCTTCAGATGGCCGGAAACCAGCGCGTCATGAAGCGCGTCATAGTCCAGCACCTGACCGCGCGTGGTGTTCACGATGTAGCCGCCCGGTTTCATCATGGCGATGCGCTCGCGGCTGATCATGCCCCTGGTCTGCGGGGTCACGCGCGGATGCAGCGTCACCACATCCGACTGGCGCATCAGATCGTCCAGATCGGCCTTGCGGAAACCGGCCGCCTTTTCGTCTTCGGTCAGTTCCTTGAACGGATCATAGATCACGATCCGGCAGCCGAAGGGCCGCAAAAGCCGGGCCACGCGGGTGCCGATGTCGCCGTAGCCCACGATGCCCACCGTCAGCTCGCAAAGCTCGGGTCCGGCGTTGTCGTAGTGGTAGAAGCTGCGCCCGAATGTGCCTGCGGCCACGGCCAGATGGCCCCGGATCAGGTTGCGCGTCTCGGCCAGAAGCGAGGCCACCGTGAACTCGGCCACGGCCGAGGCGTTGCGGCCGGGCGTGTTGATCACCGGAATGCCGCGCGCCCGGGCCGCGGCCATCTCGATGTTCACCGGCCCGCCGCGGGACACCGCGATCAGCCGCAGCTTTGCGGCATGCGTCAGGCTTTCCGCCGTGATCGGGGCCAGATGGGTCACCAGAATGTCGAGATCCCCCAGAAAGCCGAAATAGTCTTCGGGCCGGCCGACAAACTCTCCGACGGGCAAAGTCGGGTCGTGCTTGGTGGACTTCAGCTTCAGCGGCCAGTCAAGCTCCCAAAGGCGGAACTGAAGCGCGCGGTCCGGCAGGCGGGCCTTCAGCGCCGTCTCGAACAGCGCGGGCTGCATGAAGCCGTCGCCGATGATGCCGATTGTCAGGGGCTGTTGGGTCATGCTTGGTCCTCAGGCGCGTTTGGCCGTGGCGTCGGCGGCAAGGCCCGGCAGCACGGCTTGGTAATGGTCGGTGTCCAGCCCGCGCTCGGCCAGCACCTCGGTCGTGTGCTGGGCGAACTGCGGCGGCGCCAGACGATAGCTGGCCGGCGTCCGCGATAGTTTGATCGGGCTGCCGGTGCCGCGATAGTCACCGATGTCCACCACCATCTCGCGGTGATGGGTGTGGGGATCGGCGACCACCTGATCAATCCTGCGCACCGCGCCGCAGGGCACGCCCGCCTTGATCAGCCGGTCGGCCAGTTCGGCGCAGTCAAACCCCGCCAGCGCCGCTTCCAGTTCGGCCTTCAGCGCGTCGCGGTTTTCGTTCCGCCGGCCGTTCGATGCGAATCGCGGATCGTCGGGCAGATCGGGCCGGCCGATCATGCCGCAAAGCGTGGCAAACTGGCGGTTGTTGCCCACCGCCAGGAAAACCGGCTCGGTCGCGGTGGCGAATGTGTCATAGGGGCAGATGTTGGGATGCGCATTGCCGGATGGCGCCGGCACCTTGCCCGACAGGTAGTAGTTCGGCAGATGCGGATGCAGCAGCGAGATTCCGCAATCATAAAGGCTGGCTTCGACAAACTGGCCCTTTCCGCTTTGCGCCCGTTCGTTCAGCGCCAGAAGGATGCCGATGGCCGCGTTCAGGCCGGTCACCATATCGACCACCGGCAGGCCGACGCGCAGCGGCTGTCCGCCCTGTTCGCCGTTCACGCTCATGATGCCGCACAGCGCCTGAATGGCCGCGTCATAGCCGGGCAGGCCGCCCATCGGCCCGTCGGCGCCGAACCCCGAAACCCGGGCATGGATCAGCCGGGGGAAGCGGCGCAAAAGCTCGTCCTGTCCCAGACCCCAGCGTTCCAGCGTGCCGGTCTTGAAATTCTCGATGAAGACATCGGCATCGGCCAGAAGTTCCAGAAGCAGCGCGCGGCCCGCTTCCTGCGCCAGATCCACGGCAATGCCCCGCTTGTTGCGGTTCAGCCCCAGAAAATAGCTGGCCGCGCCGTCCAGAAAGGGCGGGCCCCAGCCGCGCGTCTCATCCCCCGCCGGCGGTTCGACCTTGATCACATCCGCGCCGTGATCGGCAAGAATCTGGCCGGCGTAGGGCCCGCCCAGAACGCGGCTGGCGTCGATCACCTTCAGATTGGCCAGAGAACCGGGTTTGAACATCAGGGATCGTCCTTTCAGGCGGCAAGGGCCGCCAGATCGCGGCGCCATTCGGCAGCGAAGGCGGGGTAGGTTTCGGCAAGTTCGTCCAGCACCCTGCCGCGCAGCAACGTCAGGGTTGCCGGATCGGGCAGGGGCGTTTCAGGCACAATCGCCGGCGTCTCATAGGCAAAACCCGTCGCGGCGGCGATCTCGGCGGCATCGTGGCCGGGATGGACGCTTTCCAGCGTGAAGCCCGGCCGCCCGCTGTCAAAGCGGAAAAGGCCCTTGCTGGTCAGCAGCGCCACCGGTCCGCCCGGACGGTACACCCCCGGCGGGCTGACACCGGGGGCCGAGATGAAATCGACCTTCTCCACCAGAACCCGCGGGGTATGTTCCTCGCGGAAAAGGATGACCTTCGGAACGGTGAAGTAAAGATAGGCCGATCCGAAAGAGCCGGGCCAGCGCACCTGGGTCTGCGGATAGTCGCCCACACCCACCAGATTGACATTGGCCTGACCGTCGATCTGGCCGCCGCCAAGGAAGAAGGCATCCAGCCGCCCCTGACCCGCGCAGTCGAAAAGTTCGGCCGAGCCGTTGGTGAAGAAGTTGTGCTCGACCGAGCCGAGGACCGACAGGCGCACCGTCCGGCGACCATCATCCAGTGCGCGGCGCAGCATCGCGCCCGCGGCCGGAACCGGAGATGCGGCCCCCACGGCAACCAGCTTCACGCCGTCCAGAAGGCGGGCGATGGTGAAGATCAGCGTTTCACGCGGCAGGATGGCGGTCATGCGGATGCCTCCCCCGCCATATACTTGGCAAAGCCCTCGGCGGTGCGGGCGGCGCGCGCATAGCGCAGCAACTCGTCGGTATCGGTGGCGTATTCGCCCCACAGCCCGTAAGGCCATGCGCCGCGCGGGGCCTCGGCAACCGCCGTCACATACAGCGCGGGCAGGGTGCCGGCGGCAGTGGCTTCATCGGCCAGAAGATTATGCTCCACGATCCGTTCAACCGTCACCAGCGTTTCGGCCGAGGCATAGGCCATCGCCGCCAGTTCCCGCCGCCGCCCGATCCAGACATTGCCGGACCGGTCGGCCATCGGGGCGTGAAAGATCGCCACATCCGGGTGAATGGCCGGTATCAGCACCACCGGATCGCCGCCGCCCGCGAAGGGATTGTCGATGACCTGCCAGTCGTCCCGGTGGCGCAGGACATCGGTTCCGATCAACCCGCGCATCGGCATGAAGGGGCTGCCCTTCTGCGCGGCCATCAGCCCGGCGTGGATTGCCGGGCAGGTCGCGTCGCGCAGGCGGATCGTTCCGTCCTTCACCGCCTGATTGAAGCGCGGCGCGCCCCCGGCCTCGCCCAGCGACACCGCGCTGGTTTCGACCGTCCGCACCAGACCGGCGCCGACAAGCTGATCAACCTGAAGTCCGCCGGTCGGCACACAGATCAGGTGCAGGTCACCCGCCCCGTGCGCGATCATCGGCCGGGTCATCGCCATCGACACCCCGGCATAGTCCACCGGCAGCGCCACGCGCATTCCTGGCCTGATGCGGGACGCCATCGCCCGCAGATCGGCGTTCATCGGCCTTCTCCTCTCTCTTTGGCGCACTCGTTCTATACTGTAGAACGTCATTCTGAAATTCAGGATAACCAGAGCCTGTCGGGGGTGTCAATCGGCTTGCGGCACGGGGTAGGAGGGAAAATTCCGGTCAATCTTCACCCGGCCTCTCGGAACTTCTTGACAAGTGCGAAACTCATCCGAAAATGAAATACAGAATGCCGTTCTATAATGTAGAACGCATGGGAGGAAGCGATGATACAGATCCAGACTTGGCGCGACCCGCGTCAGGACGCTGCGCCCTCCGGCAGGGCAGGCGCCGGCAGCGACCTGATCGGCGCCCGCATCTCGATGCGCAATGTCACCAAGAAATACGGCGCTTTCGTTGCGACCGACCGGATCAGCCTTGATATCGAACCGGGCGAGTTCATCACGCTTCTGGGGCCTTCCGGCAGCGGCAAGACCACGTTGCTGAACCTTCTGGCCGGATTTCAGGACATTGATGAAGGCGAAATTCTGATCGACGGCAAGCCGATCACCCATGTCCCGACCCACCGGCGCGGCTTTGGCATGGTGTTCCAGAGCTATGCGCTTTTCCCCAACATGACCGTCGCGCAGAACGTGGCCTTCCCGATGCGCATGGCCGGCGTGGACTGGGCCACCTCGGACCGGCGCGTGGCCGAAACGCTTGAAATGATGCGGCTTTCCGAACATGCGCGCAAACTGCCGTCCGAGATGTCGGGCGGCCAGCAGCAGCGCGTCGCGATTGCCCGGGCGATTGTAATGCGGCCCCGTGTCGTGCTGATGGACGAACCGCTTTCGGCGCTGGACCGCCGCCTGCGCGAATCGATCCAGATCGAGCTGCGCGACCTGCACCGCACCATCGGCAGCACGATCCTGTTCGTGACCCACGACCAGAGCGAGGCGCTGACCATGAGCGACCGCATCGCCGTGATGGATCAGGGCCACATCATCCAGATGGACCGCCCGCTGGAAATCTATCGCCATCCGAAAAGCCGCTTCGTCGCGGGCTTTGTCGGCGAAAGCAACCTGATCCAGGCCGACGTGCTGGAGCGGCGGGGCGATCTGGTGACGCTGCGCAGCCCCTCGGGCCATGTGTTCCACGCCGACAGCCGCAACGTGCCGGCAAGCGGCACCGTGACCGTGCTGATCCGGCCCGAACGGATGGCGCTGCACGAAACACCCGTCCCCGGCACGGCGCCGGCCACCGTCACCTCGGCCCTGTTCATGGGTGAAACGCTGCGCATCGGCGCGGTGATGGAGGGCGGTGAGACCCTGCTTATCCGTTGCCCCGATACGGCGGCCAATCACCTGCCCGAGCCCGGCAGCCGGATTCATGTCGGCTGGGGCCCGCAGGACTGCTGGGTGCTGGCATGACCTCGGCCCCGCTTGCCGCCCATCCGGCGCCCGCCCGCCGCAGCCGCCTGAAATCGCCGGCGCTGCTTCTGGTTCCGGCAGTGGTCTTTCTGGCGGTGATCTATGTGCTGCCGCTGATCGACCTTGCGCGGGTCAGCGTCGGCACGGACCCGTGGTGGAGCCACATTGCCCGGGTCTTCTCGGTGCCGCTTTACTGGGAATCTCTGGTCCGCACGATGAAGATCGCGCTGACGGTGGCCTGCCTTTGCGTGCTGTTCGGCTATCCCACGGCGCTGATGATCCAGCGCAGCAAGGGCAGCGTGCAGGCACTGATCGCGACGGCGGTGATCCTGCCCTATTTCATCGCCATCCTGATCCGCACCTATGCGTGGATGGTCCTTCTGGGCCGCAACGGGCCGATCAACAAGACGGCGATCTGGCTGGGCATCTATGATGAACCGCTGGGCCTGCTGTTCAACCGGGGCAGTGTTCTGCTGGGGATGACGGCGGTGCTGATGCCGCTGATGGTCCTGTCGATCTATTCCAGTCTGTCGCGTCTGGACCAGAATCTGGTCCGTGCCGCGCTGGCCAGCGGCGCGGGGCCTTTGGCCGTGTTCTGGCGCGTCCTGCTGCCGCTGACGCTGCCGGGTGTCGGCGCGGGGTTCCTTCTGGTCTTCGTCAGCGCGCTGGGCTTTTTCATCACCCCCACGCTTCTGGGCGGGCCGGGCGACCAGATGTTCGCCATGCACATCACCCAGCAGGCCGATTCCATCACCGGAGAGGGCTTTCTTCAGGCTCTGGCCGTGGTGCTTCTGGTCATCACCCTTGTCGTGGTCGGCGTTGCCGGGCGCCTTATGGGGTTTGAGTTCATCTGGGGCGGCGGCAAACTGGCCGATACCGCCCCCGCCGCCACCAAGCTGCGCCGCGTCAGCGCCGGCCCGCCCCGCCGCAGCCTTGCGATGGTCGCCGCCGATGCGGTCGGCTGGCCGATCCTGCGGCTGATCGGCCGCCTGCCCTCGGGCACCGGAACATGGGCGGTGCGCATCCTGGGCGGGCTGGTCATCTGCACGCTGATCCTGCCGATCCTTGTCGTCATCGTCATCTCGTTCAGCAAAGCAAGCTATCTGACCTTCCCGCCGCCGGGCTGGTCGCTGCAGTGGTATGAGAAGTTCTTCTCGGATTCCAACTGGATGACGGCGTTCTGGAACTCGCTTGGCATCGCGGCCCTTTCGGCGGCGATTGCGGTGACGCTGGGGGCGACGGCTGCGCTGGGCATCGTGCGCAGCGAGATCCGCTACAAATCGGCGCTGATGCTGCTCTTGGTCAGCCCGATGATCGTGCCGCCGGTGGTGCTGGGCCTGTCGCTTTACAGCCTGTTCCTGAAACTGAACCTTGTCGGCACCGTCTTTGGCCTTGCCGCGGCCCATGCCATCGGCGGCATTCCGATTGTCGTCGTGATCGTCGCCGCCTCGCTGCAGGCGGTCGACCGGCGGCTTGAACAGGGCGCGGCCGTGCATGGGGCCTCGCCGCTGACCGTCTTCCGCACGGTCACGCTGCCGGCCATTGCCCCCGGTCTTGCGGCGGCGGTTTTCTTTGCCTTCCTGCACTCGTTCGACGAACTTGTGCTGTCGCTGTTCCTGTCCAGCCCGCGGCTGAAAACCCTGCCGCTGATGCTCTGGGCCGACGTCAACTATCAGCTCAACCCGGTTCTGGCGGTGGTCTCGACGCTTGAGGTCCTGCTGGTCGTCGGGGGGATTTTCCTTGCGCGGCCGGTTCTTGGCCGGTCGCGCGGGGCGCACTGACTGCAATACCAGGTAAAACAGAGGAGGAATGTAATGCTTGGAATGGTTCGAATGAAATCCGTGGTGTCGGCGCTGGCCGTCACCGCGACGCTGGCAGCCCCGCCCGTGCTGGCGCAAAGCACCGAAGTCATCATGCAGGACCCGGGCGGCGGTTATGGCGAGGCGCTGCGCAAGGTGATGTATGATCCCTTCACCGCCGAAACCGGCATCACCGTGGTCACGGTGCAGGAGGCGCGGTCCGGCCCGCGCATCAAGGCCCAGGTCGAGGCCGGCAAGACCGAATGGGACCTGACCTTCATCTTCGATCAGGAAACCAAGCTTCTGGGCGACTGCTGCCTTGCCGACATCGACTATTCGATGATGTCCGAGGAAGCGAACAAGACGCTGGCCGCGATGCCCGACAACCTCAAACGCCAGAAGGGCGTGGCCCTTCAGGTGATCGGCGTGGGCCTTGTCTATAACAAGGATGTCTACAGCGGTGATCCCAAGCCTGCCAGCTGGGCCGATTTCTGGGATGTCGAGAAGTTCCCCGGCAAGCGTTGTCTGCCGGCATGGCCGCGCTTCGTGATGGAAGCCGCGCTGATGGCCGACGGGGTGCCGAAGGAACAGCTTTACCCGCTGGACATGGACCGCGCGCTGAAGAAGATCGCCGAGATCAAGCCGCATGTCTCGAAGTGGTGGACCACCTCGGCCCAGCCGCCGCAGCTTCTGCTGGATGGTGAGGCCGACATGTGCATGGCCTACACCGGTTCGACCTCGAAACTGGCGCTGGAAGGCGCGCCGATCGAAGTCGAGTGGAACCAGGGCTTCGTCTACTACGACTTCTTCTCGATCCCGAAAGATGCGCCCAACTACGAAAACGCCATGAAGCTGCTGTCCTGGCGTCTGGAACCGGCCCGCGCGGCCGAACTGACCTCGAACTTCCCGGTGGCGCTGCCCTCGCCGGTGGTGTTCGAAGCGGCCGACCCCGCGATCAGCAAGTACTGGGCCAACAACCCCGCCAACGTCTCGCGCGCGATCGAGTGGAGCCCGGATTACTGGGGCGCGATGACCGCCGACGGCAAGATGACGAACGAGGAATTCGGTCAGGAACAGCTGAACGCGCTTCTCGCACAATAACCCTTGCGGCGGCCGTGACGATCCTGTCGCGGCCGCCGTCTTCCGCGCTATAGTCCGCGGGCAATGGCCGCAAAGGCGGACAGCAACATCGGAACGTCATGGATAAAGCCTTCGTCAAGGGATTGCGCCTGGTGGAAGCCCTCGCCCACAGCGATGCGCCGCGTGGGATCAGCGATCTGGCCAAAGATCTCGCGCTGACCAAAAGCAACGTGCACCGCCTGCTGCAGACCCTGCAGAGCCATGGTTATGTGCGTCAGGTGCCGCTGAACAGCAGCTATGAACTGACCACCAAGATATGGGAACTTGGCAGCCATGTGATCCGCCGCATGGATCTGGTGACCCTTGCGCGCCCGGCGATGATCCGTCTGGCCGAGCAGACCGGCGAAACCGTTCACCTGTCGGTTCTGGAAGACATCGACGTGATCTATCTCGACAAGATCGAAAGCGCCCATCACATCCGCGCCCATACCAGCGTCGGCTCACGCGCGCCGGCCTATACGGTGGCGACCGGCAAGGCGATGCTGGCCCATATGCCGGACGATTATCTGGAACGCTTCCGCCCCCATCTGCGCGCCTATACCGAAACCACCCGCACCACGATCGAGGCTTTGGCCGAAGACATCCGCCAGACCCGGGCCCAGGGCTATGCCGTTGTCCCGCAAGCGGAATGGCGTGACGGGATCGCGGCCTGTGCCTGCGCCATTCTGGGCCGGTCCGGGGAACTTGTCGGGGCCATCGGCATCTCGGGGCCTGATACGCGCGTGAAGCGCAAGCAACTGAAACTGATCGCGCCGCAGGTGATGGAGGCCGCCCAGACGATCTCGGCCGCGCTGGGCTATGCGCGCCGCTGAGACCAGAGGAAGACCGATGACCGCCTATCCGGACACCCAGCTTTTCATCGCCGGCCAGTGGCGCCCGGGCAGCGGCGGCCGCCGCATTGCCGTGACCGATCCGGCGACCTCAGAGGTCATCGGCCATGTCGCCCATGCCGAGATCGCCGACCTTGATGCCGCCCTTGCCGCGGCAGAGCGCGGCTTTGCGGTCTGGCGGGAAACTGGCGTCTTCGACCGCTGCCGCATCATGCGCCGCGCCGCCGATCTGATGCGCGAACGGGCCGACGGCATCGCCCGCATCCTGACCCGCGAACAGGGCAAGCCTCTGGCCGAGGCGCGGGGCGAGGTGCTGGCCGGGGCCGATATCATCGACTGGTTCGCCGAAGAGGGTCGCCGGGCCTATGGCCAGATCATCCCCGCCCGCACCCCGGGCGTCACCCAGCTGGCGGTCAAGCTGCCGGTCGGCCCGGTCGCGGCATTCACCCCCTGGAACTTCCCGATCAATCAGGCGGTGCGCAAGCTGTCGGCGGCGCTGGCGGCCGGCTGCTCGATCATCGTCAAGGCGCCCGAGGAAACGCCGGCCAGCCCGGCGGAACTGATCCGCGCCTTCGCCGATGCCGGCGTGCCTGATGGTGTGGTGAATCTGGTCTTCGGCGTGCCTTCCGAAGTGTCGGAATACCTGATCCCGCATCCGGTGATCCGCAAGATTTCCTTCACCGGATCGACGCCGGTGGGCAAGCATTTGGCGGCACTTGCGGGCCAGCACATGAAGCGCGCCACCATGGAACTGGGCGGTCATGCGCCCGTCATTGTCTGCGCCGATGCCGACATGGAAAAGGCCATCCGGCTGATCTCGGGGTCAAAGCTGCGCAACGCCGGGCAAGTCTGCGTTTCGCCCACGCGGTTCCTGGTCGAGGACGGGGTGTTCGATCCCTTCCTGTCCGGCTTCACCGCTGCGCTGCAGGCCGCCAAGCAGGGCAACGGGATGGACGAGGGCGTGCAGATCGGCCCGCTTGCGAACGACCGCCGGGTGGCCGCGCTGGAAACGCTGGTCGCCGACGCGGTTGCGCAGGGCGCGCGCCTGATGACCGGCGGCAAGCGCATCGGCAATGTCGGCAATTTCTTCCCGCCGACCGTGCTGGCCGATGTGCCGCTTTCGGCCCGGATCATGACCGAAGAGCCCTTTGGCCCCGTTGCCATCGTCAACCGGTTCACGACGCTGGACGACGCCATCGCCGAAGCCAACCGCCTGCCCTACGGCCTTGCCTCCTACGCCTTCACCCGTTCGGCCCTGACCATGCAGCGGCTGGGGCTGGAGATCGACGCGGGCATGACGACCATCAACCATCTGGGCCTTGCCTTGCCCGAGGTGCCCTTCGGCGGGGTGCGCGATTCCGGCTACGGAACCGAAGGCGGTTCGGAAGCGATTGAGGCCTATCTGGTCACGAAATTCGTCACCAGCATGCCCGGCTGAGCGCTGCCGGCAGGCCGGCCCTGTCAGCGCAGCAGGGCACGCAGCCGGCCGACGATCTGTTCGGCAAGCTCGGCCGAAAGGCCCGACCTGATCGCGGGCGGGCAGCGGAAGTAATAGTCGATCAGCCCGTAAACCGAGCTGACCGTCACATGGCATACGGTGGTAATCTGGGGCGCGACATCGGGCTGACGCAGGCGGAAAGCGCGCTCGAACTCGCCGACCCATGCGCTGTAGGCGATCACGTCCAGTTCGCGCAGCTGCGGCACAGACCGGATGGCCTGCAGCAGTGCGCGGGCGCCCTTTTCTTCGGTCAGGCGGGCGATCCAGCCGTCGATCATGGTCCTGAGCGTCTTTTCCCAGTCGCTGGCCGGATCGGAAAGGCTTTGAAAATGAACCTCGTTCCAGTCGGACCAGCGCTTGAACATCTCTTCGCCGATGGTCGCGACGATGGCGAACTTGTTGGGAAAATAGCGATAGACGGTGCGCACCTTGACCTCGGCCCGTTCGGCCAGAAGGTTGGTGTTGAAGTCGTCCATCCCGACCTCTTCAAGAAGTTCGATGGCAACCTCGAGTATCTTCGAACGCGATTGCTGCGCGCGCGCCTGCACCGGCACCTGCCGCAGGCTGAGTTCGGGTTTCCGGTGGTCCTTTTCGGCGGATTTGTGGGCCGTATCGCTCATCTTGTCTTCGCTGCTGCTGTGCCGGGGCCGTGCAAGCCATTATCCGAACGCTCTTTTCCCGCTGCCCGGGCCGGCCCCCAAGTCTTGCCGCCGGCCATGGGTCCGTCAAGAACGCAGTTTCCGTTCCGCCGCACGGTCACCGGCGGTCGGGCTGGCCCTGCAATTCCCTGCTGCGCATGGCGGCGGCGCGGACCGCCGCGTTCACCAGCGCCGGAAACCCCCGCGCCTCGTCCATCAGCACCGCCAGCGCCGCTTCGGTCGTTCCGCCGGGTGAGGTGACCTCGGCACGCAACTGGCCTGCCGTTTTGGTTGAAGTTCCGGCCAGCGCCGCGGCGCCGCTGACCGTCGCCGCGGCAAGACGCACCGCCAGCGCGGCGGGCAGGCCCTGCGCGATGCCCGCCGCCGCCAGCGTTTCGATCAGGTGAAACACATAGGCCGGACCCGACCCCGAAACCGCGGTCACCGCGTCCATCTGATCTTCCGTTTCCAGCCGGACCACCTGCCCGACGGCAGACAGGATGCCCTTGGCCAGCCGAAGGTCGGCGGGTGCGGCGCGGGCATTGCCGATCATCGCCGTAATGCCCCGGCCGATGGAAGCCGGCAGGTTCGGCATGGCCCGGACAACGGGCGTCTGCGCGCCCAGCAGCGCCTCGCAGGCGGCCAGGGTCGTTCCTGCCGCGATCGACAGGAAAAGCGTGGCGCCGCCGCCCTTTTCTGCCAGTTGCGGCAGTGCCGCGCCGATCATCTGCGGTTTGACGGCAATCACCACGGCGGCGGGGGCATCGGGCAATGCGGCGTTCAGATGCACCCCGGCTTCCCGCAACCCGTCGCCCGGCTGCGGATCAACCACCCAGACCAGATCGGGCCGCAGCCCCCGGCTCAGCCAGCCCTGCAGCAGGGCTGATCCCATTCTGCCGCATCCAAGCAGAACCAGCCCCCGGGACAGGCCTTCATCGTCTGGCATGGGTCACTCCTGCAGGAAGGTGGGGAAGCCGGGGCAGCGGCGGGCGCATCCGCCCGCCCCGCAGCTGGCCGGTCACCGTTCACCCCAATGGCCGATCAGGCGGTATTCCTCGGGCCGGTTCCGCCGCATCCAGAAGGCGCGCAACAGGCCGACCGAAAGGGCCAGAAGGTTGAGGCCGGGCAGGATCCAGTTGATGGCGCCTTCCCGCCCGGTGAACATCGGGATGTTGACCAGAACGTAATAGACCACGACCGACAGCGCGATCACCGATATGAACGGCGCGATGGTGCTTGCCCAAAGCCCGACCCCGCGCTTGTCGTTCCAGAAGAACGCCAGGATGGCCGCAGCGGTCAGAAGTTCCATGCAGGGGATGCTCAGCACTACCGGCACGCTGCCCAGCACGAAGAGGTCAAGATAGGGATCAAGCCCCCGCACCGCGCAGAACAGCAGCACCACGGCGCTGAAGGTGGTATGCGCGACGCTGGCCACCCACGGAGAGCCGAAACGCGCCGATTTCCGCGCGAAGACCGGGCTGATGGCCCGGTCGCGGCCCAGCACCACCAGATAACGCGACGTGGCGATGTGAAACGCCAGGATCGAGGTGAACCAGCTGCCCACCACGAAGATCACGATCAGGTTCGACATGAAGGGGCCGACATAGGTGTTGGCAGCCACCGTGTAGATCTCGGTCGGCATCTCGTTCGCCATCTTCACCGCGCCGAGGTTGCCGAAAGCCTGAATGACCGACCAGGTGACGAAGGCCTGAAAGACCGCGATGATGGCGATCGAGGCATAGGTCGCGCGGCGGATCGTCCTGACCGGGTCTTTCGCCTCTTCGCGGAAGAGGGCAGTCGCCTCGAACCCGGCAAAGGCCGCAAAAACCACCAGCAGCACCACGCCGACTTCGCCGCCCGAAATCGTGTCCGGCCGGAAGGCCTGCAGCGAAATCCCCTCGGCCCCGCCGGACAGGATGACGCCCGCCGACAGCACCGTCAGCAGCAGGACCTCGATCACCATGACCGCGCCGAGGAACTTCATGTTCATCTCGATGTTGACGATCCCCAGCACCCCGACCGCTGCCCAGCAGGCGAAGGCCCAGAACTGCCACGGCGTCTCGGTTCCCAGAAGCTGCGAGGTCGCCTGACTGGCAAAGACCGAGAACGGCCCGATCGACCCGGTGGCCGCGATGGCATAGGCCATCACCGCAACGAAGGCGGTTCCCAAGCCCAGCGGCCTGCCCAGCCCCGAAGCGATGAAGGAAAACAGCGCGCCCGCATTCGGGATGAACCGCGCCATCGCGGTATAGCCGGCGGCAAAGATCATCAGGAAAGCCCCGACCACCAGGAACATTCCCGCCGTGCCGATGCCCCCCCGGCCGATGGCCAGCGGCGTTGAGCCGACGGCAAAGCCCAAAGGCGCCGCGGCTGCGATCACGAAGAAAATGATATGCCGGGCGGACAGGGTGCCCTGCCCGGATGGTCCGTTCATCTCGCCCGGCTCACGGGCGCTGCTAGGCGCGTCAGACATTCCGATACCTCCTGTTATCCCTATAGCTTTGCTGGCGGTTTGTGTGGCCCGTCGTCTTGCGAAGGCTGTCCGGCCTTCGGATTTCCGCATCACGCGGCCGCAGCCGCGGGTCAGCCCGTCACGTTGCCGTCGCTTTGGCCGGCGGTGGTGATCTCATCAACCCGGTAAAGCCGCGCCGCCGCGACCTCACCCGCCTGCAGGTCCAGAAGCGCAAGCATGCCGCTTCCCTTGCGCAGCCGTTCCGGCGACCGCAGCCAGCCCTCATAGGCCTCCATCGAGGCCCAAAGCCCGCTGACCACCACATCCCCGCCGTCGGGAATGCTGGTGGCGACCTCGGCCGCCAGACATCCCGGCAGGGCCAGCGCCCGCGAAACGATGCCCTCTTCGGCGATGTAGCCCAGCAAGTCGCCGGTGCGTCCCGGCGCGGGTCTGAGGTGCAGGATGCTGCGGATCATGGGCCTTGCTCCTTGGGGATGCGGCGGAATGCGGCGGGCCGGCCCGCCGGCGCATGGCGCGGCGGGCAGGGGCCGGACCTTGGGGCCACCGTCATCGCGGGGTGTTGTAGGTGGCTTCCGGCGCGCAATGCCGGCCGTCAACGATTGTGGGCCAGGTCATCAGCCCGACGCCCGGGGTGGTCTTGCGCAGCCACATGAAGGGCGCCTTCAGCCGGGGTTCGGGGCAGGGGGCGGCGGCGGTGCCGATGGTCCGGATGTCCAGCTCGACCCCGAAGGAATTGACCGCCACGTTCATGACACCCGCGCTGTCCATCTGGTCGATCATCCGGCACTGCGAGAAGAAGACTGTGAAATCCTCGCCCCGGCGCAGCGTGCCCGCCGGGATCGTCGCCGAGGTCGAGCGGAAGGTGATGTAATCGGGATCAACCGGCAGGCCGCCGAAGTAGATCACCTTGCCGTGGCAGTCATCGACGAACAGGAAGATCAGGTCATCGACAACCGGCCCGGTCCTGCCCCCCGGGAAAGGATCCCATTCCACCGTCAGCGGCTTGTCGGCATCGACCGAACGGTAATCGCTGATCCGGCGCCCCTCCTGATACAGACGCATCGGATGGGGTTGCGGAATGTCGGTCCGCCCGCCGGGCCCGCCGATGCCGATGGGCAGGGTGGTGCCGCCGATCTCACTTCCGCTGACCTTCCAGTGAAAGCGGTCGGTCGGCGGATAGGCCGCTTCCAGATCGGCCAGACTGTCGAACGACTGCACCTTGCGGTTGACCCAAAGCTTGTTGCACCACATCGGATCGGTGCCGTCATAGGTCGCCACCGGCGCGGTCTGGCCGTTGCGGTAAAGCGCCGCTTCGAACCGGGCGGAATCCGCAGGCGCGCCCCGCAAGGCATATTCGCCCACGAACATGCAGTCGGTGCCCAGAAGCCGGTCGTCCGCGGTCTGGGCGAAGGTCAGGTATTTCTCGATCCAGAAGACCTCGATCAGCGACGCCGGGTTTGCGATGCCATCGGTCATGCTGCGGCTCCGGCGCGCTTGGCCTGCATGTCCAGCTGCAGTTCCAGCGCGCGGACTGCGGTCGCTGCGGGCTCGATCACGCAGCCGCCGACCCGTTTCACGATATCGGCGTGCAGGGTCAGGAAATCGGTGCAGGCCAGCACGGCCAGATTGGCCTGATGGTCCGCACGCCCGCGCCGGATGACCGAAGACAGCGTCTCGACCGCGCTTTCGTGATCATTGTCGCCGCCGACCTCGAAATCGACGGGCAGGAAGGCGCTGTAAAGTGCGCCGGCGCCATGCGCCTCGATCGCGCGGCGATATCCGCCCTCTCCGTTGGGGTCGGGGGATACCAGCATGAAGCGTTCGCCCATGCTGCGCGCCAGAAACACCGCCGTTTCAAGCGGGCCGGCAACGGGAATGTGCGCGACCCGGCGCGCTTCGGTCAGCCCGGGGTCTTCGAAGCAGTTGATGAAGGCGGCATCGAATTCCGGCTGAAGCCGCTCGACCAGTTCCGCAACCTCGGCGTCGGCATGCCGGAAACCGGGCTTTTCATAATCCATCGGGGCGGGGCCCGTGGTCAGCGAGACTGCGCGCACCACGGTTCCGGGCGAGGCTGCCTTGTTCAGCGCGGCCTCGTGCCGCTGCCGCAGGTCGTCCTCAACGACAAAAGGAATGACCGCCAGAATTCGCTTCATTGTCCGCACCTTCCCCCGTTTCCGTCCTGCGCCCCGGCCATCAGGGGGCGGGGGGCACGGCAGTTTCATTTAGGTAGTCATTACTACCCTTTTTGCCTTGGGTCAACAATCTCCGCTCGCCCCGCAGTTCCGTTGCCCGGCGGCCCTTTAGCGGCCGCCTGCCTTCTTCGCCGGGCGCGTGCCAAGCAGAACGCCGATTCGCTCGCCCCCGTCTCACCTGTCCGAAAAGGCCCCCACTGGCCGACCGTCACGGGCCAAAGACCGCCCCCGGAGCGGCCCGGGCGCATCCCGCGAAGCCCTTGGCCGGCCTGCACAACCGGCATGGACCGCCGCCGCACAGGGGCAGGGCGCCCGGCACCACCTTCCCAAATCCTAAAAAGGTAGTATATGCTACATTATGACGGAGTGTGGAGAAAGACCGCATGCCGGCGGCGCGCCCCGGATTTCATGATCAAGAAAGGAAGCAAGAAATGGCTATCGAAGTTCCCGACATCGGCCTGCGGCTGAAGCCCGACCTGTTGCCCACGGCACAGATCATCTACCGCGACATGTGCAATCTACGCCCAGGTGAGCGGGTGCTGATCATCGCCGATGCGCGGGCGCCGGATTATCTGATCTCGGTCTTCCACGGCGTCGCGCTGATGATGGGGGCCGAGGTTTCGGTGATCGAGACCCAGGTTCCGCGCGGCGGTGCCACCTATCAGCCCTCGGCCAAATGGCCGTCGATGGTCGTTGCCGCCTCGACCGAGGCCGACCTGATCATCGACTTTGCCGTGGGCTATGCCGCCTTCATCGTCGAGGCCATCAAGCGCGGGGCGCGCGTCTTCTCGCCGGGGGACGGGATTGCCCTGCCTTACACCGATGACGTGCTGATCCGCACCATCCTGCACACCGATGTCCAGGCCATCCGCCGCCGGGCCGAACGCATCGCCGCGCTGTTCACCAAGGCCAGCCTTTGCACCATGATCACCGGGGACGCCGTGCTGAAGGTCGATATCTCGGGCATCGACGGCTTTGCGGCCAGCGGCTTTCTCTGGGATGCGGAAGCGCAGAAGTTCATCGAACCCTGGGCCTTTGCCCCTCCGGCGCAGCCGGGCATCCTCATTCCCGAAGGCCGCGCGAACGGCGAGGTTCTGGTGGATGGCACGCTGCTTTATCATCCCGTCTATCACGCCGCGCCGCCCACGCCGCTGCGCCTGCGATACGAAAACGGCCGGCTGGTCGATATCGGCGGCGATCCGCTTTTTGCCGGACGCCTGCGCGACTGGCTTGAAAAGCTGGGGGATGAGGGCGCCTACAAGGGCCCGGTTCACCTGAACCTTGGCATCAACCCCAACGCCCTGCTGACCCAGCACCCCGAATGGGAGCGTGTGATGGGCTCGGTCACCTGCGGGATGGGCGATCTCAGCCTGCTGGGCGTGCTGATCGGCGATGCGGACGGACCCCTGCCGAAGTCGACGGTTCACTGGGACTGGACCACGCTGCGGCCGACGATCCTGCTGGACGACGTGGTTCTGGTCCGCGAAGGCATCCTGAACGACGCCGTCTGCTAGGCCGCCAGCCTGCTATCCCGTCACCTTCCGACCGCGGGGCATCTGTCCCGCGGTTCTGTTTTCCGCCGCCCGTTGGGGCCCGGAAACGAACCACGACAACAGCCCGGCGCCGCCGGCTGTACGATCGGTCAGGGTTCAGGGAAGTTGGTGGCGAGGGGGGGACTCGAACCCCCGACCCCATGATTATGAGTCATGTGCTCTAACCAGCTGAGCTACCTAGCCACTGGCGGGGTCATTATGGCGGCGGGTCCGGGGCGTCAAGTGGGAATCGCGCCGGGGCAGGGGCAGCTAGCGCGGGGCCTCCAGCACCGCATCGGGCAGGCGGCAGTCGCGGATCGTATCGGCGCCGCAGCGGCGGGGATCAAGATCCTTCGTCAGGCAGATCCGCACCTCCTGCACCAGCCCGGCCTTGCAGGTAACGGTGATCTGATCGGGCGCAAGGCCGGGATTGGCGTCAAGGAAGGCGTCTTCCACCACGCTGGCGGGCAGCGTCAGGTCGCGGGTCACCCGCCCGAAAACCGGGGGCAGGGTGATGCTGTCCAGCGCCCGGCGGGCAGTGGCGAAATAGCCGGCAGGATCAAGGCCCGAACAGCGGCCATGCTTCTTCCACTGATAGAAGGCCGGCCCCGCGCCGCCCATCACATCGGCCATCGCCGCGGTCTCGGCCCGGGTCGGATCGCGTTCGCCGGTGCGGCAATAGCTGGGCCAGCCATCCTCATGCTGCGGCCAAAGCCCGTGCAGCACCCAGGTCAGTCCCCGCCCGGCATCGCATTGCGGATCGCGGCGGGCGTCGCCCTCCAGCACGCACCAGGCCGAAGACCATGACAGCGACAGGACGTAATAGTCGAAATCCCCCGCCCTTTCGCCCTCGGCAAGGGCCGGAGAGGTCAGGCAGGCCACCGCCAGCGCCAGTGCCGTCTTGCGCATTTGCCCTTCCCCTTCGGCTGATTCCGCACTATACGGGCCCGGAATTCCCCGAAAACGTGGAAGTCGCGGCCCCGGCCGCAGCCGTTTTCCCGGCCCGGGGAAGATTTGTAAAGGCCCGGCCCGCCAGAGCGCGGGCACAGCTGAAAGGAAGTCCGATGTCCAAGCCGCTTATGGCCAAGGCCACCGCCGTCTGGCTGGTCGACAACACCACGCTCTCTTTCCGTCAGATCGCCGAGTTCTGCGGCATGCATGAGCTTGAGGTGCAGGGCATCGCCGACGGCGACGTGGCGACCGGCGTCAAGGGCTTCGACCCGGTTGCCAACAACCAGCTGGACCAGATCGAGATCGACCGCGGTCAGACCGATCCGCTTTACAAGCTGAAGCTGAAGTTCAACGCCGCCGCCGTGGGCGAAGAAAAGCGCCGCGGTCCGCGCTATACCCCGCTGTCGAAACGGCAGGACCGCCCGGCGGCCATCCTGTGGCTGGTCAAGTTCCACCCCGAACTGTCGGACGGCGCCATCGGCAAGCTGGTCGGCACCACCAAGCCGACGATTCAGGCCATCCGCGAACGGACGCACTGGAACATCAACAACATCCAGCCGATCGACCCGGTTGCGCTGGGCCTGTGCAAGCAGTCCGAGCTGGATACCATCGTGCAGGCCGCCGCCCGCAAGAAGGCCGCCGAAGGCGCGGTGATGACCGATGACGAACGCCGCAAGCTGGTCTCGACCGAGCAGTCGCTGGGCATGGTGCCCGAAGCGCGCGTGCCCTCGGGTCTGGAAGTCTTTGGCGACGAGGAAGAAGAAGACAAGCGCGGCCCCTCGGACTTCTCGAATGCCGACAGCTTCTTCAACCTGCCGCAGGGCAGCCATGACGATGATGATGAGGATGATACGGGCCGCCGCTGACCGCCCGCTGTTGCCACGCAAAACCCCGGCCACTGGCCGGGGTTTTTCTTTTGCAGGATGCCCCGGGGTGGCACCGCGCGGGGTGCCCCGCCCGGCCAGCAAATGTGCGTGTGAACACGCACCCTACGGGGCAGGCGTTCATCCGCCCCGTTGGCCGAGGCCATCGCCGAGGCCAAGCGGCAACGGATCACCTTGCCGCCGATGGCCCCAAAGGCCGCCGGCCAGCGCCCGCCCCGCCCATGGCGGGCGCTTCTCGCCCGCCGGGGCAGGCGCCGGCCTCTGTCACTGCGCTTGGCTGGCGGTCCTGTTGCGGCCTGGCCGCGACGGGCGGGGAAAGGCGTTGCCTTTCCTGTTCCGCCCGTACCTGACCAAATTCCGGAAGACGCTTTTCGCCCCGCCTAATGCGCCATCAGCACCGGCACCTGCGCTTTTTCCAGCATGTTGCGCGTGGCCCCGCCAAGGATCGCCTCGCGAAAGCGGGAATGGCCATAGGCGCCCATCACCAGAAGGTCGGCGTTCACATCGGTGATGTGCCGCCCCAGCACCTCCGAGATGCGCGGCATCGACCGCGCCAGCACGCTGACCTCGGCATGGGCGCCGTGGCGCACCAGCATCTGGCACAGCATCCCGCCGGGGTCCGACCGTTCCGGCCCGTGGGGCGGCGGATCGACCACGGTGATGTCAACCGTATCGGCCGCCTGCAGCAGGGGCAGCGCCTGACGTGCGGCCGTCAGCGCCTCGGCGCTCTGGTTCCAGGCCAGGACGACGCGGCGCGGTGTCGCAGTTGCCAGCCCGCTTTCGGGCAGGACCAGCACCGGCACCCGGCCCTCGAACAGCGCCGCCTCGACCACCGCTTCGGATTCGTTGCCCTTGCCCGGACCATAGGGCCGCGCCAGCACCACGATATCGGCAAAGCGCGCGCGCTGGGCCACAAGCTCGGTCAGGGCGCCCAGTTGGGTCACGGCCGCCTCCAGCCCCCAGCGCAGGCCGTCGGCCTCGGCCGCAAGGGCCGCGCGCACCGCCGCTTCGGTCTCGCGCGCCTCATTCTCGGCGCGTTCCAGCGCCACTTCCATCAGCACCGCCCCCGTGCCGATGTAGGAATAGCCCAGCTGCGTGCGGTCAACGCCCAGCACCAGAATGTCCAGATGGGCATCCTGCGCCCGCGCCAGCCGCGCCGCCGAGCCGATGGCCAGCGCGGCATCCGCCGCCGTGGTCAGAACGGTCAGGATCGATTTGTATGCCATGGTGGCCTCCTCTGGCCGTGGGTTGGAACCCCATGCTGCCCCCCGGTCCATTATGGCGCATTGACCTCGATCAAGCGACATGAGTTCAATCGTTGACATGGATCAAAGCCCGCTTCTGCCACCCCTGCGAGAAGCGGACTGTCAGAAGTTCCCGGCCGTGGCCCCGAGTCGTCGCTCGTGGCCCGGACCGGGACAACAAGACGAAGGGACGCAATATGTGGGATTACATCAAACTGATCGTGTTTGGCGTCGTCGCGGTTCTGGCCGCGATCGCCGCCAATTACGCGCACGATCTGCCTTACATGGTGAACGCCCTTGTCGTCATGCTCGCAGCCGCCATCGCATTCGTGTGGCAGCTGCGCCATGTCGGTGAGCCGGCGCACCATCCGCAGACCGAATACCTGGACGGGGTGGTCCGCGCCGGGGTCATCGCGACCACCTTCTGGGGTGTCGTCGGTTTCCTTGTCGGCGTGGTCATCGCCTTCCAACTGGCCTTTCCGTGGCTGAACATCCCGGGGGTCGAGGGCATCCTGAACTTCGGGCGCCTGCGGCCGCTGCACACCAGCGCCGTGATCTTTGCCTTCGGGGGCAACGCGCTGATCATGTCGGCCTTCTATGTGGTGCAGCGCACCACCGCGGCGCGGCTGTTCGGCGGCAACCTGGGCTGGTTCGTGTTCTGGGGCTGGCAGCTGATGATCGTGCTGGCCGCCACCTCTTACGTTCTGGGCGGCACCCAGTCGAAGGAATATGCCGAGACGGTGTGGTACATCGACTGGTGGATCGTGGTCGTCTGGGTGGCTTTCCTTCTGGCCTTCCTCGGCACGCTGTGGAAGCGCAAGGAACCCCATATCTACGTCGCCAACTGGTTCTACCTGTCGTTCATCGTGACCATCGCGATGCTGCATATCGTGAACAATCTGGCGATCCCGGTGTCGTTCCTGGGCAGCCAGTCGGTGCAGGTCACCGCCGGCGTGCAGGATGCGATGATCCAGTGGTGGTATGGTCACAACGCCGTGGGCTTCTTCCTGACCGCGGGCTTCCTGGGGATGATGTACTACTTCGTTCCGAAGCAGGCCGAACGTCCGGTCTTCAGCTACAAGCTGTCGATCATCCACTTCTGGGCGCTGATCTTCCTCTACATCTGGGCCGGTCCGCACCACCTGCATTACACCGCGCTGCCTGACTGGGCCTCGACCCTGGGCATGGTGTTCTCGATCATGCTGTGGATGCCCTCGTGGGGTGGCATGATCAACGGCCTGATGACGCTCTCGGGCGCCTGGGACAAGCTGCGCACCGACCCGATCATCCGCATGATGGTCGTCTCGATCGGCTTCTACGGCATGTCCACCTTCGAAGGCCCGATGATGTCGATCAAGGCGGTCAACAGCCTGTCGCACTACACCGACTGGACCATCGGCCACGTCCATTCCGGCGCCCTTGGCTGGAACGGCATGATCACCTTCGGCGCGCTGTACTTCCTGACGCCGCGCCTGTGGAACCGCGAGGGGCTTTACTCGCTGCGGCTGGTCAGCTGGCACTTCTGGCTCGCCACCATCGGCATCGTGCTTTACGCCTCGTCGATGTGGGTGACCGGCATCATGGAAGGCCTGATGTGGCGTGAAGTTGACGCCAACGGCTTCCTCGTGAACGCCTTCGCCGACACCGTCAGCGCCAAGTTCCCGATGTATGTCGTGCGGGGACTGGGCGGGGTGATGTTCCTCAGCGGGGCAATCATCATGGCCTACAACCTCTACATGACCGTTCGCGCACAGCCTGCAAAGGCCCCGGTGAACGCCAACAACTTCGTTCCGGCGGAATAAGGGGGGCATGGGAAATGGCTTTTCTTGACAAGCATAAGGCAATCGAAACCCACGCCACGCTGCTTCTGGTCCTGTCGCTTCTGGTGGTGACCATCGGCGGTCTGGTGCAGATCGTGCCGCTGTTCTACCTCGAGAACACGATCGAGAAGGTGGAAGGGGTCCGCCCCTACACCCCGCTCGAACTGGCCGGGCGTGACATCTACATCCGCGAGGGCTGCTACGTCTGCCACAGCCAGATGATCCGCCCGATGCGGGATGAGGTCGAACGCTATGGCCACTACTCGCTGGCGGCGGAATCGATGTATGACCATCCGTTCCAGTGGGGATCGAAGCGCACCGGGCCCGATCTGGCGCGCGTTGGCGGCCGCTACTCGGACGCCTGGCATGTGGACCACCTGACGAACCCGCAGTCGGTCGTGCCGGAATCGGTGATGCCCAAGTATGAATTCCTGCTCGGCAACGAGCTGGACGGCAAGCGCATCGCCGATGTCATGTCCACCCACGCCCTTGTCGGCGTGCCCTATACCGAGGCGATGATCGCCGAGGCGAAGGCCGACTTTGCGGCCCAGGCCGACCCCAACGCCGACAGCGCGGGTCTGCAGGAACGCTATGGTTCGGCGGCTTTCGGGGTGAAGGATGTCACCGTGTCGAACTTCGACGGCCAGCCGCAGCTGACCGAGATGGACGCGCTGGTGGCCTATCTTCAGGTGCTGGGCACGATGGTGGACTTCTCCACCTACACGCCTGATCCGTCGCGGTAAGGGGGCTGTTATGGAACTTTACAGTCTTCTGCGCGAATTCGCCGACAGCTGGGCGCTTCTGATGCTGTTCGCCGTGTTCCTGGGGGTGATCCTCTGGGTGCTGCGGCCCGGCAGCCGGAAACTGCACGACGATGCGGCCAATTCGATCTTCCGCAACGACAAGAAACCCGCCGCCGAGACGCGGCCCGCGAAGGAGGCGTGATCCATGTGCGCCAAGCAAGTCAAGAAGGCGCCGCATGAGGTGCCGACGACCGGCCACGAGTGGGACGGCATCCGGGAATACGACAACCCGATGCCGCGCTGGTGGGTCTGGGTGTTCTACGCGACCATCGTCTTCTCGATCTGGTACACCGCCGCTTATCCGGCATGGCCGCTGATCGACCGGGCGACGCGGGGCTATCTGGGCCAGAACACCCGCGCCGACGTGGATGCCGAGATCAAGCGCTTCGACGATGCCAATGCCGAGATCAAGGCCAAGCTCGTCGCGGCCGATCTGGGCGCCATCGCCAAGGACGATGCGCTGAACCAGTATGCCACCGCGGCCGGTGCCGCCGTGTTCAAGACCTGGTGCGCCCAGTGCCACGGCTCGGGCGCGGCCGGTGTCCAGGGCAAGGGCTATCCGAACCTGCTGGACAACGACTGGCTCTGGGGTGGCGCGATCGAGGATATCCACACCACGATCAGCCACGGCATCCGCAACACCACCGACCCCGACGCGCGCTATTCCGAAATGCCGAAATTCGGCGTGGACGGGCTGCTTGAGCCGGCGCAGATCGGCGAAGTGGTGGAATATGTCCTGCAGATCTCGAAGCAGGACCACGATGCCACCAAGGCCGCAGCCGGTGCCACGGTCTTTGCCGACAACTGCGCCGCCTGCCACATGGAAAACGGCGCGGGCGACCGGGCTCAGGGCGCGCCGGCGCTGAACGACGCCATCTGGCTTTACGGCGGCGACCGCGACACCCTGACCCAGACCGTCACCGGCGCGCGCTTTGGCGTGATGCCGTCCTGGACGGGGCGCCTGTCCGAAGACGAAATCCGGGCGGTGGCGACCTATGTCCACAGCCTGGGCGGCGGCGAATAACGCAGCCTGCAGACCGCAAGCAAAAGGGGGCCTCCGGGCCCCCTTTTCATTCACAGGCGCTGGTTCCCGGGCAGGTCGCGCACCGGCAACTGCCAGTGCGGCGGCGCCTGCCAGCGCGGCGGCGGCGGGTCTTCGCGGCGGGTCTCGGTCCGGGTGGCGACGCGGAAGGCATCGGCAAGAAGGGTCAGCATGGCATCCTCGCAGGCTGTAAGTCATGACTTGAATTTACGCGGTTTTGCCGCATGATTACAGGAAACGGATTTCACATCCTGTAAGCGGGGCTAACATGAACATCTGGAAGGCCCTGCCCCCGCTGGCCGCGCTGCGCGCCTTTGCCGCCTGGTCCGAAACCGGCTCGATGACCGAGGCGGGCCGGCGGCTGAACGTCTCGCATGCCGCGATCAGCCAGCAGGTCCGCGCGCTGGAAACCCATCTGGGGCTGGCGCTGGTGGACCGCAGCACCACGCCGCCCCGGCTGACGGACGACGGGGCGCGGCTGGCCGAGGCGCTGCGCGCGGGTTTCGGCACCATGGCCCGCACCATTGCCGAACTGACCGGCGCCGATGCCGGCCGGCCGCTGCAGATCACCACCTCGCCCAGTTTCGCCGGGGCCTGGCTGCTGCCGCGTCTGGCGCGGTTCCGGGCCCTGCACCCCGGGATCAGCCTGATGCTGGACCCCGCCACAGAACTGCGGGTGCTGACCTCGGGCGGGATTGACCTGGCGATCCGCTATGGCCTTGGTCGCTGGCCGGGCGCCGAGGCGCAGCTTCTGATGCCCACGCCCCTGGCCGTGGTGGCCGCCCCGCAGCTGGTCGAAGGCATCGGCCAGAACGACCTTGCCGCGCTCAGCCGCATGCCCTGGATCGAAGAGCCGGGCACCGATGACCGGGGCGCGCTGTTCGGCCGCCACGGCCTGACGGTGGAAGGCGGCGGCATGGTGACGCTGCCCGGCAACCTGATGATCGAGGCCGCCCGCGGCGGGCAGGGCATTGCCATCGTCTCGCTTCTGCTGGTGCAGGCTGATCTGGCGGCGGGCCGGCTGCGGCTTCTGCACCAGATCGACAACGGCAAGGGTTACTGGCTGGTGCGCCGCCCCGGCCCGCAGCGCCCCGAAGCGCGGATTTTCGCCCGCTGGATCATGCAGGAGGCGCGCGAAGGCACCCCGGTTTGACACAGGTCAAGGCGCCGCGCCGCGAATCCCGCCATCAGGGGGGCGTGCCGGGGCGAAAGTTCCGGCCCGGCTCCGGCGCCCCGTCCTGTTCGCGCGTTTCCTGGGGGCGCCGGCGCCTCCCCCATCCCCACACCGGACAACCTGCCGCAGGCCAACCGGCCCGTTCCGGGCAATCTGCCGCAGATTAAAGGCTTGGATATCCTGCATCCCCGGCAGAGAATTGATGCAGGTCAAGGTGACGGCGCCCGTTGCGGCCGATACCCGGCATGACCGATCAGGCAGATTCTGCGGAGCATCCCCCGTGTCCACCCCCGATACCAACCCGCCCAGCCTTTACGCCGCGCGCGAACCCATCTTCCCCAAGCGCGTCAAAGGCCATTTCCGCACGGCAAAGTGGTGGATCATGGCCTTCACGCTGGGCATCTACTACCTGACCCCGTGGATTCGCTGGGACCGCGGCCCGAACCTGCCCGATCAGGCGGTGCTGATCGACATGGCCAACCGCCGCTTCTTCTTCTTCATGATCGAAATCTGGCCGCATGAATTCTACTTCGTCGCGGGCCTTCTCATCATGGCCGGCCTTGGCCTGTTCCTCTTCACCTCGGCCGCCGGCCGGGTCTGGTGCGGCTATGCCTGCCCGCAGACCGTCTGGACCGACCTTTACATCCTGGTCGAGCGCTGGATCGAGGGCGACCGCAACGCCCGCATCCGCCTGCACCGCCAGAACTGGGACGCCGAGAAAATCCGCAAGCGGCTGGTCAAATGGACCGTGTGGTTCCTGATCGGGCTGGCCACCGGCGGCGCCTGGGTGTTCTACTTCACCGACGCCCCCAGCCTGTTCTGGGCGCTGCTTGACGGCACGGCGCATCCCATCGCCTACACCACCATGTTCATCCTGGCCGCGACCACCTTCGCCTTCGGCGGCTTCGCGCGGGAACAGATGTGCATCTACGCCTGCCCCTGGCCGCGCATTCAGGCCGCGATGATGGACGAAGACACGCTGACAATCGGTTACCGCGAATGGCGGGGCGAACCGCGCGGCAAGCCCGGGGTGGCCGGCAACGGCGACTGCATCGACTGCATGGCCTGCGTGAACGTTTGCCCCATGGGCATCGATATCCGCAACGGCCAGCAACTGGCCTGCATCACCTGCGGCCTGTGCATCGACGCCTGCAACGAGATCATGGACAAGGTCGGCAAGCCGCGCGGTCTGGTCGACTACCTCGCCCTGACCGACGAGGCCCGCGAACGGTCCGGCCAGCCGCCGAAATCGGTCTGGAAACACGTCTTCCGCCCCCGCACCGTGCTTTACACCGTCCTCTGGGGCGGGGTGGGCATCGCGCTGGTGGTGGCGCTGTTCCTGCGCACCGAGATCGACGTGAACGTGACCCCGGTCCGCAACCCGACTTTCGTGACGCTGTCTGACGGCGCGATCCGCAACACCTATGACCTGCGGCTGCGCAACAAGCACGGCGAGGATCACTGGTTCGCCTTCTCGGCCACCACCGAGGGCGGTGAGATCTTCGTGCTTTCGCTGGAAGGTGAGGATAGCCTTAAGGTCAAGGTTCCGGCGAATGAAACCAAGACCCAGCGGCTTTACCTGACGGCCCCCGCCGGCAGCTTGGCCGCGACGCGCGACCGGACAGAACTGCGGCTGTGGATCGAAGACCTCGGCAGCGACACCAAGCCGGGCACCGACCGCGTCCACAAGGATACGGTCTTCAACGGAAAGGCACAGTAAGATGGGCGAACTGACCGGCAAGCATGTTCTGGCGATCACCACCGGCGCTTTCGCGGTGATCATCGCCGTCAACGTGGTGATGGCGTTCAAGGCCGTCTCGACCTTCCCGGGGCTTGAGGTGCAGAACTCTTACGTCGCCTCGCAGACCTGGGACAAGGAAATGGCCGCGCAGAAGGCGCTCGGCTGGAACGTCGCCGAGGATTATGACGAAAAGCTGGGTGAGCTGCGCCTGACCTTCACCGACGAAACCGGCGCCCCGGTGCAGCTGGCCGGGCTGAACGTGCTTCTGGGCCGCCCCACCTCGGCCCGCGATGACACCCGCCCCGCCTTCGCCCGTGAGGCCGGGGTCTATGTCGGCAAGGTGCATCTGGCCCCCGGCAAGTGGATGCTGCACATCGAGGCGCTGGCCCCCGACGGGACGCCCTACCGCCGCCGCATCGACCTGTTCGTCGAGGGGTAAGCCATGTCCGCCGCGATCGAGCCGGAAAGCTTCACCCCCGCCGCCTCGGCCTGTCCGGCCTGTGTCGCCGCCCCCTCGGCCGAGCGGATGGCGCAACTGGCGCAGCCCGCCCATGCCCGGCTGATGCTGTCGCTGCCGACCGCCCATTGCGCCGCCTGCATCTCGACCGTCGAACAGGCCGTCGCCCGGCTGCCCGGCGTGGAATCGGCGCGGGTGAACCTGACGCTGAAGCGTCTTTCGGTCGAAGCCGACCCCGCCGTCACCGCGCCGCAACTGATCGAAGTGCTGAAAGGCGTCGGATATGAGGCGCATGAGCTTGACCCCGGCCTTCTGTCGGCGACCGAGACCGACCGTCAGGGCCGCGACCTGCTGATGCGGCTGGGTGTGGCGTTCTTTTCGATGATGAACGTCATGCTATTGTCGGTCGCCGTCTGGTCGGGCGCCGAGGCCGCCACGCGCGACATGTTCCACTGGATTTCCGCCGCCATCGCGCTGCCCACCGTGATCTTCTCGGGCCAGCCCTTCTTCCGTTCGGCCTGGGCCTCGCTACGGGTCGGGCGGCTGGGTATGGATGTGCCGATCTCGCTCGCGCTGATCCTGGCCTCGTCGATCTCGCTTTTTGAAACCATCCACTCCGGCCATCACGCCTATTTCGATGCCGCCGTGATGCTGTGCTTCTTCCTGCTGCTGGGCCGCTACCTTGACCACCGCACCCGCGCCGTGGCCCGTTCCGCGGCCGAGGAACTGGCGGCGCTTGAAGTGCCGCGCGCCCTTGTGCTGGTGGACGGCGCCGAAGTGCTGCGCCCGATTTCCGAGGTTGCTGCCGGCGATCTGGTCCGCGTCCGCCCCGGCGCGCGGATGCCGGTCGATGGCGTGGTCGAAGACGGCACGTCCGAGGTTGACCGCTCGCTTCTGACCGGGGAAAGCCTGCCGGTCTATGCCGGCCCGGGTACCGTGGTTTCGGCGGGTGAGGTCAATCTGACCGGCCCGCTGACCCTGCGCGTCACCGCCGCGGGCCGCGATTCCAGCCTGCACCGCATGGCCGATCTGGTCGCCGTCGCCGAAAGCGCGCGCACCAAGTACACCACTTTGGCCGAACGCGCCTCAAGCTGGTATTCGCCGCTGGTTCACCTTCTGTCCTTCTCGGCCTTCGGCTTCTGGATGTGGAAGACCGGGGGCGATCTGCGTTACGCCGTCAACATCTCGGCCGCCGTCCTCATCATCACCTGCCCCTGCGCCCTTGGCCTTGCGGTGCCGGCCGTGGTTACTTCGGCCTCGGGCCGGCTGTTCCGCAAGGGGCTCTTGATCAAGCACGGCACGGCGCTGGAGCGTCTGGCGCAGGTCGATACCGTGGTCTTCGACAAGACCGGCACCCTGACCATGGGCACGCCCGAAGCCACCAATCTGGCCGACCATCCCCGCGCCGCGGTTGAGGTTGCCGCCGCCCTTGCCATGGCTTCGGCCCACCCCCTTGCCACCGCCCTGGCCGAGGCCGCCCGCGCCGCCGGCATCCATCCCGCCCGCGTCGAAGACCTGCGTGAGGTGCCGGGCTACGGGGTCGAGGGGCTGTGGAAGGGCCAGCGCGTCCGTCTGGGCCGCGCCTCATGGTGCAACGCCGATGAGGCGCCTGTCACCGCCACCTACCTTTGCACCGGCGAGGGCCGGGCCCGCGCCTTCACCTTCACCGACCGTCTGCGCCCCGGCGCCGAAGCCGCCATCGCCAGCCTGACCGCGCAGGGCAAGGCCATCCGCCTGATCTCGGGCGACACCAGCGGCGCCGTCGCGGCCCTTGCCGCCCGGCTTGGCATCGCCGACTGGACGGCGGGCGCCCTGCCGGCCGAAAAGGCCGCGCTGGTGCGTGACCTGACTGTGGCCGGCCACCGCGTGCTGATGGTGGGCGACGGTCTGAACGACACCGCCGCCCTTGCCGCCGCCCATGTCTCGATCTCGCCCGCCTCGGCACTGGATGCCGCGCGGACCGCCTCGGACATCGTGCTTCTGGGGCAGGACATGGCGCCCATCGGCGATGCCGCCCGCATCAGCCGTCAGGCCACCCGCCGCATCGTCGAGAATTTCGCGCTGTCGGCCGGCTACAACGTCATCGCCGTGCCCCTGGCACTGGTGGGGCTGGCCACGCCGCTGGCTGCCGCGCTGGCCATGTCGCTGTCGTCGATCACCGTCTCGCTGAACGCGCTGAGGCTGAAATAGGCCATGGAAATCCTGTCCATCCTCATCCCCGTCTCGCTGTTTCTGGGCGGCATCGGTCTGGTCGCCTTCATCTGGGCAATGAAGACCCGCCAGTTCGACGACCCCGAAGGCGACGCCAACCGCATCCTGACCAAGGACTGGGACGACCACCCGCGGCCGTAGGGGCCGCGCGATATCGTTGCGCTGCCCCGCGGCCATCGCTAATGTTGCGGTCAGATCGCGGGGGTTCTACCAGATGTTGACAGATCGCCTTCCCGCCTTCGTCTCGACCCATTACGAATGCCACGAATGGCGGCACGCCAGTGCCATCCTTTCGCAGGACTTCCCCTCGGAATGGGCCGACCTGATCGACATGCTGTCAGGCTTTCGCCTGAACAAGTCCTGGATCACCGTCGGCGGGGGCAACAAGTCGCGGCTGGCAGCCCATGTCGATGCCTTCCTGACCGCGCGCGGCTGGGCCGAAAAGCAGTTCCAGACCGCGTTTGAGGTGGATGGCCAGCGGCTCGATTCCCCGACCCACAAGGTGGACTGCTTCAAGAACCGCGTCGCGCTGGAAGTCGAATGGAACAACAAGGATCCCTTCTTCGACCGCGACCTGAACAACTTCCGCCTGCTCTTTGACCTGCGCGCCGTCAGCGTCGGTGTCATCCTGACCCGCGCGGATGAGTTGCAGGACATCTTTAATGATCTTGGCCGAGGGTCATCGTATGGAAACTCGACGACCCACATGTCAAAACTGCTGCCAAGGATCGAAGGCGGTGGCGGGGCGGGTTGCCCGCTTCTGGTCTTCGGCATCCGCAAATCGCTTTTCGTGGAGGATGAGGCATGACGACCGCCGCCGATGATCTGCTGGCCAGGGCAGGCAAGACGCGCTTTCAGACCGTCCTTGCCGATCCGCCCTGGCAGTTCCAGAACCGCACCGGCAAGATGGCGCCGGAACACAAGCGGCTGTCGCGCTATCCGACCATGGGCCTGCGCGAAATCTGCGACCTGCCGGTCGAGGCCATCGTCGCAGACACCGCCCATCTATACCTCTGGGTGCCGAACGCGCTGTTGCCCGAGGGGCTGAAGGTCATGGAAAACTGGGGGTTTTCCTACAAAAGCAACATCATCTGGTACAAGATCCGCAAGGATGGCGGGCCGGACCGGCGCGGGGTGGGCTTTTACTTCCGCAACGTGACCGAGGTGCTTCTGTTCGGGGTGCGCGGCAAGAACGCCCGCACGCTGAAACAGGGCCGCACACAGGAAAACATCATCTCGACGCAGAAGCGCGAACACAGCCGCAAGCCGGATGAACAATATGCCCTGATCGAAGGCTGCAGCAACGGCCCGCGGCTTGAGATGTTCGCCCGTGGCCCGCGTCTGGGCTGGACGGTCTGGGGCAATCAGGCCGACGAATACACCCCGACCTGGGACACCTACGCCAACCACTCGCAGGCCAATGTCGTGCCGCTGCCCAAGGCGCAGGGCAAGAGCTAGGCCGATTCGCCGGCATGGTTAACGGGTTGTCGTCTCTGCGCGCGTAGAGACGGAAGGAAGACGCAGGGAAGACGGGAAAAAGACGCCCCGATCCGCCGGAAATCCGCCGGTTAATCTTGCGTTCTCAGGTGGTTAGGCGCGCCCGGCCGAGGGCGACAGGGTGATCGGGTCAATGCCCAGCCCGCGCAGCGCGCCGGCCCATTTGCCGCCGTCATCCTCGCCAAAGACCAGCGCCGGTTCAGCCTCGGCGGTCAGCCAGTCGTTGCGGGCGATCTCACCCTCCAGCTGGCCCGGACCCCAGCCGGAATAGCCCAGCGCCAGCAGCGCGCGATGGGGGCCTTCGCCCCGCGCCAGGGCCTCCAGCACGTCCAGCGTGGCGGTCATGCCATAGCCGCCCTCGATCCGCATGGTGGCCGGCCCGCCTCGGTAGTCGCGCGAATGCAGCACGAATCCGCGCCCCCGTTCCACCGGCCCGCCGAAATGCACGCGGATGTCGCGGCCCTCGGGCGCGCGGGGAATATTCAGATGTTCCAACAGGTTGGCCAGCCGCACATCCTGCACCGGCTTGTTGATGATCAGCCCCATTGCGCCGTCATCGGAATGGGCGCAGATCAGGATCACGCTTCTGTCAAAGCGCGGGTCGCCCATGCCCGGCATGGCCACCAAGAGCTTACCCGTCAGGTCCATCGATTCGCCCCTTTCCGGCCTTCTCCTTCAAGATGGGGCCGTGGCGCGGTTGCCTCAAGTCCGGCTCTCGCCCAAAGTTGATTTCCTCTTCCCCGGTCCATGCCTATGTTGCAGGGCATGAAAGCCCTTGCCACCGCCCTGTGCCTTGCCCTTGCCGGTCCCGTCTCTGCCATGACGCAGGATGACGTGCTGTCAGCCACCTTCCTGCCCGGCTGGCGGATGGAGAACGGCAACCACATGGCCGCCCTGTCGCTGGCCCTGTCCCCGGGGTGGAAGACCTACTGGCGCGCGCCGGGTGAGGCGGGGATTCCCCCGGTTTTCGACTGGTCCGGATCGTCGAACATCCGGTCCGTGCGGTGGCACTGGCCCAGCCCTTCGGTCTTTCATTCCAACGGCTTGCAGACCGTCGGCTATCATGACGGGCTGGTCCTGCCGGTTGAGATCACGCCGGTTGATCCATCAGCCCCCGTGACCGTGAAGCTGCGCGTCGATCTGGGGGTCTGCAAGGATATCTGCATGCCCGCCGCGCTGAGTTTCGAAGGCACGCTGCCCGCCGGCAGTGGTGCCCCCGATGCCGCCATCCGCGCCGCGCTGCGCGACCGGCCGCAGGCGGGGGCCGAGGCCGGCCTGCGCGACATCACCTGCACGCTGGAACCCATCGCCGACGGGTTGCGCCTGACCGCGCGCATCGACCTGCCGTCGGCCGCCGCCGATGATGTGGTGGTGTTCGAAACCGCCAATCCCGGCGTCTGGGTGTCCGAGTCGATGACGGGCCGTCAGGGCGGAGTGCTGGTCTCGACCGCCGATCTGGTGCCCCCCGGCAAGGGCGGCTTCGCGCTGGACCGCCGCGGGGTGACGGTGACGGTCCTGGGCAAGGGCCGGGCGATTGAGATTTCGGGCTGCCCGGCGCCGTAAGGGGTTGGCAACAAAAGGTTTGCTTTTTGCCGTAGGGTGCCTGCTTGCACGCACCGTCCCATCCGGTCCGGGCGGAAAAGGAAACGCAGCGCGTTTCCCCGCCCGCAGCGACCAAGCCGCCACAAGACCGCCAGCCACGCGCAATGACAGAGGCCGGCGCCCGCCCCGGCGGGCGAGAAGCGCCCGCCGGGGCGGGCGCTGGCCGGCGGCCTTGGGGGCCACCGGCGGCAAGGTGTGCCGGAGCCGAATGACCCCGGCGATGGCCGGGGTCAGGGTTATCGGGCCGGGGTTGGCAATCATGGCCGGCTTCGGGAAATCAGCCCCGCGCCGCCAGTTTTGCCTTCAGCGCCAGAAGGTCGGCCCAGGCCTCACGCTTGGCCCCGGGGGTGCGCAACAGGTAGGCGGGGTGCGTCATCGGCAGCACCGGCAGGCCAAGGGCCTGAATCCAATGGCCCCGTGCCCGCAGGATGCCCTTCTGCCCGGTCAGCGCCGTCAGGGGGGTGTTGCCCATCACCACCACCACTTCGGGCGCGGCAAGGGCGATGTGACGCTCGACAAAGGGCCGCATCATGGCGATCTCGGCCGGCTCGGGGTCACGGTTGCCGGGGGGGCGCCAGGGCATGACATTGGTGATGTAAAGCGCCGTCTCAAGATCGGGGCTCTGCCGCGACAGGCCGATGGCCGCGAACATCCGGTCCAGCAACTGCCCGGCGGCGCCGACGAAGGGCAGGCCTTCCAGGTCTTCCTCGCGCCCCGGCGCCTCGCCCAGAATCAGCACCCGAGCGCCTGCCCGGCCATCGGCAAAGACGGTGTTGCGGGCGCCCTTCTTCAGGTCGCACAGGTCAAAGGCGGTCAGGGCGGCGCGCAGATCCTCCAGCCCCCGCGCCCCGGCGGCGGCATGGCGGGCGGCTTCCACCGGGTCGGCGGCGGGATGGGGTTCGGGCGCAGGAGGCGGCGCGGCTGCGGGGCGCGCTGCCGGGGCAGGGGCCGCGGCCCGGCCGCTCCAGGGCGCCTCGGCCGGCAGGTCATAGGCGCTGACCGGGGCATCGCCCGTCAGATCCTCGGCCCCCATCTCGCGCTGCCAGACAAAGGCGGCGGCGGCGGCGTGCCAGTCGGCCTCGATCGCTTCCCTGATTCCCATGGCCGGCAGGGTAGGGCGCCCCCGCCCCCCCGGCAACCCGGCTTGCCCCCCCGCAGCGCTTGCCCCCCGTGGCCCGGCTGCTATAAGGCGCCAGACCACCCCAGCAGACGAGGGACCGATGACCTTCCGCGCCCGCCACCTTCTGGGGATCGAGCATCTCGCGCCGCAGGAAATCGTCACCGTCCTTGATCTTGCCGACCGCTATGTCGAGCTGAACCGCCGCACGGTGAAGCATTCCGACGCGCTGGCGGGGATGACGCAGATCAACATGTTCTTCGAAAACTCCACCCGCACCCAGGCCAGTTTCGAACTGGCGGGCAAGCGGCTGGGGGCGGATGTGATGAACATGTCGGTCGCCCAGTCATCGGTGAAGAAGGGCGAGACGCTGATCGACACCGCGCTGACGCTGAACGCCATGCACCCCGACCTTCTGGTGGTGCGGCACCCCTCCAGCGGCGCCGTCAACCTGTTGGCATCGAAGGTGAATTGTGCGGTGCTGAATGCCGGTGACGGGCGGCACGAACACCCCACCCAGGCGCTTCTGGACGCGCTGACCATCCGCCGCGCCAAGGGGCGCATCCAGCGGCTGACGGTGGCGATCTGCGGCGACATCGCGCATTCGCGCGTGGCTCGGTCGAACCTGATCCTGCTGGGGAAGATGGAAAACCGCATCCGCCTGATCGCGCCGCCCACCCTGATGCCCGCCGGCGTGGGCGAATTCGGCTGCGAGCTTTATGACGACATGGCCGAGGGGCTGAAGGGCGCCGATGTGGTCATGATGCTGCGGTTGCAGAAGGAACGGATGGACGGCGGCTTCATCCCCTCGGAACGCGAGTACTACCACCGCTACGGGCTGGATGCCGAGAAACTGGCCCATGCCAGCCCCGAAGCCATCGTCATGCACCCCGGCCCGATGAACCGCGGCGTCGAGATCGATGGCGAGATCGCCGACGACATCAACCGCAGCGTCATCCAGGACCAGGTCGAAATGGGCGTCGCCGTCCGCATGGCCTGCATGGACCTGCTGGCAAGAAACCTGCGCGCCGAACGGGGCCGGAAGGCGGCGGAAAGCTATGTCTGAGGTCGCCCCATGACCCCCGACCCCGACCGCAAGCCCACGAAGTCAGAAATGCGGGTGGGCGGCATGGTGGCGACGGCGGTGCTGGTGGCGCTGGCGGTGTTCACCGTGGTCTTCGTGATCATGGCAGCATGACGCAGGCCGCCCTTTCGCGGTGACAATCCCGGCTGTCTGCGGCAGACTCCCCCTGAATACCGGCAGCCCGGGACGGAGGGGGACATGGCCCAGATCACGCGCGACACCATCCACGGCGCCCCTGCCGCGCTGGATGAGGGCGAGGCGATCATCGCCACTTTCGCCCCCCATCTGCCGGCCTACTGGCGCAGCCATGCGGTGATGGCGCTGGCCGGCGGGGTGGGGGCGGGCGTGGTGCTGGTGGCGCTTGGCAATCCCGCGCCATGGGTCGGGCCGGTCGCGGCGGCGGCGGCCATTGCCATCCGCGCGCTTTACCTGCGGTCCGAGGCGATGGCCGAAGACTGGCGCATGACCTCACGCCGGCTTCTGGGCCCCGGCGGCCGCATCGTGCCGCTGAGCCAGGTCAAGGAGGCACGCAAGTTTCTGGGCGCGGTGCAGATCGTCACGAAATCGGGCGACAAGCACCTGATCAAGTATCAGGAGGATGCCGCGACCACGGCGGCGGCCATCCTGAAGGCCCGCGACGGCGGGCGATAGGGGCTGGATCGGGGCGGCATTCGGCGGCTATCCTTGGCCATGACCGATGAAAGCCGCACCGCCACCGTCCTGAACGAGCCGCCCCGCCCCCTGCCGTCGGCCGAGCCGGTTCCGGCCGGATGGGAGGGTATTCTGGAACCCGGAGAGCGCATCCTTTGGCAGGGGCGTCCCGATAGCCGGGTGGAATGGGGCGATGTGATCTCGTTCCAAAGCATGTTCGGTCTGGTCTTTGCCGGGTTCGCGGTGTTCTGGATCACCATGGCGCGCAACATCGGCAGCCATTTCGACGACGGCATCAGCAACGTCTTCCCGCTGTTCGGCCTGCCTTTCGTGGCCGTCGGCCTGCATTTGGTGGTGGGCCGGCTGATCTTCGATGCGGTGCGGCGGCGGGGCACCTACTACACGCTCAGCGATCGCACGGCCTTTATCGCGGTCAGTTCGCGCGGGCTGCGCCGGCTGGAGCGTTATCCGCTGGAGCCGGACATGCCGCTGGTGCTGGAGGACGGCAATCCCGGCACCGTCTGGTTCGCCGAGAAGGTCACCCATAACCCCGGCGGCTGGTCGGGTTCGGGCAGCAACCAGCGGTATCGCGGCCCCTCGACCACGCGCGAACAGATCGGCTTTCGCCGGATCGAGGGCGCGCGTGAGGTCTATCGGCTGATGCTGGACGCGGTGGCGGCACGCGCCGGCGGCCAAGGATAGCTTGCCCGCCCCCGGGCTTCGCGCTAGAGCGGGCGGCGAAGCGCAAGGGGCCCCGCATGACCACGACCGTCCTTCAGAACGCCCGCCTGATCTGCCCCGAGACCGGCACCGAAACCCCGGGCAGCCTGACACTTGCGGACGGGATGATTGCCGCCGTCAACGCCGATGCCCCCGTCGGTGCCACGCTGATCGACTGCGGCGGCGCCTGCCTTGCCCCGGGCATCGTGGACTGGGGGGTGAAGATCGGCGAGCCGGGCGAACGCCACCGGGAATCCTTCCGCTCGGCCGGGCTGGCGGCGGCGGCGGGGGGCGTGACCACCATCATCGCCCGCCCCGACACCGCGCCATCCATCGACACGCCCGAGACGCTGGAATTCGTCACCCGCCGCGCGGCCGAAGCCAGCCCCGTGCGCATCCGCCACATGGCCGCGCTGACCAAGGCCCGCGAGGGGCGCGAGATGACCGAGATCGGCTTCCTGCTGGATGCCGGGGCCATTGCCTTCAGCGATGTCTTCAACGTCGCCACCGATACCAAGTCGCTGTCGCGCGCGCTGACCTATGCCCGCAGTCTGGGCGCGCTGGTGGTGGCCCACCCGCAGGAACCGGGCCTGTCGCGCGGCGCCGCGACCACCAGCGGCAAGTTCGCCAGCCTGCGCGGCCTGCCCGGTGTTTCCCCCATGGCCGAGCGGATGGGGCTGGAGCGTGACCTTGCGCTGGTCGAGATGACGGGCGCGCGCTATCACGCCGATCAGATCACCACGGCGCGCAGCCTGCCGGCGCTGGCCCGCGCCAAGGCGCAGGGGCTGGATGTCACCGCCGGGGTTTCGGTGCATCATCTGACGCTGAACGAATTCGACGTGGGCGATTACCGCACCTTCTTCAAGCTGACGCCGCCTCTGCGGTCCGAAGATGACCGGCTGGCCATGGTGCAGGCGGTGGCCGAGGGCACCATCGACGTGATCGGCAGCTTCCATACCCCGGCCGATGAGGAATCGAAGCGCCTGCCCTTCGAAGAGGCGGCTTCGGGCGCCGTGGGGCTGGAAACGCTGTTGCCGGCCAGCCTGCGCCTGTTCCACGCCGGGGCGCTGGACCTGCCGGCGCTGTTCCGGGCGCTGTCGCTGAACCCCGCGCGGCGGCTGGGTCTGCCGCAGGGCCGGCTGGCCGAAGGCGCGCCGGCCGATCTGGTGTTGTTCGACCCCGATGCGCCTTTCGTGCTGGACCGTTTCACCCTGCGGTCGAAGTCGAAGAACACGCCATTTGACGGCGCGCGGCTGGAGGGTAAGGTTCTGTCAACCTGGGTGGGTGGCATCCGGGTGCATTGAGACAGGCCCGGCCATGCCCGACATAACCTCGACGCCTCTTGCGCTGATCCTTGTGGCGGCGCTGTCCTATCTTCTGGGGTCCGTGCCCTTCGGCGTGGTGATCACCCGCGCGCTGGGTCTGGGCGATCTGCGCAAGATCGGCTCGGGCAACATCGGCGCGACCAATGTGCTGCGCACCGGCAACAAGGGGGCGGCGCTGGCCACCCTGCTGTTGGATGCCGGCAAGGGCGGCATCGCGGTGCTGATCGCGCGGGCCACGGTCGGCGAGGATGCGGCGCAGCTGGCGGGTTTGTGCAGCTTTCTGGGCCATCTTTTCCCGGTCTGGCTGGGCTTTCGCGGCGGCAAGGGGGTGGCGACCTTCCTGGGCACGCTTCTGGCGCTGGCCTGGCCGGTGGGGCTGGCGGCCTGCGCGACCTGGGCGGTGACGGCGCTGATTTCCCGCATCTCGTCGCTGTCGGCGCTGGTCGCGGCGGCCTCGACCGCGATCTGGCTGGTGGTGTTCGACCGCGGCACGATGCTGTTCCTGACCGTGATCCTGACCGTGCTGGTCTATCTGCGCCACTGGTCGAACCTTGAACGCATCAAGGCCGGAACCGAGCCGAAGATTGGCCAGAAGAAAAAGGAAGCCGCATGAAACCCGTCCTGGCTCTGTGCCTGATGCTGGCGGCGGCCCCCGCCGGTGCCGGCCCTGTCGATGACATTCTGGCCGAGGCCGAGAAAGACTGCGCCAGCTTTGAAAACGGCCTTCTGACCGTCGGCCCCGGCGCGGTGACCGAGGCGGAACTGACCGGCGAAGGCAGGCCCGAAACCGTGGTGGACTGGTCGGCCTTCCAATGCTCGACCATGGCCAGCGCCTGGGGCGGCACGGGCGGCAGCCTGCTGACCGTGGTCGCGGGCGGGGTGCGCCACGATTTCCTGACGCTGGGATGGACGGTGGCCGATCTTGGCGGGCCGGTGCTGGTCTTGGCGCTGCACGGGTCGGAATGCGGCGGCAGCGGGGTGGACCGTTGCGCCGAGGCGCTGGTGTGGAGCGGCGGGCGCTTCCTGTCGGTGCGCAGCCCGGCCCCACCGGAAGAAGACGCGGGCGAGGGGGCCGCGCCCTGAGGGGCGGCCCCGCTGCGGGTTCAGCGCGCGGCGAGCTTTTCGATCGCTTCGGCGGTGCGCTTGGTGTTGGTATAGACGCCGATCATCAGGAAGAACATGCCGGCGAAAACAACGGCATAAAGCAGGCCGCCGATGATGATGCCAAGGCCGGCGACTTCGCCCTGACCCAGGGCCATCACGCCGACGATCACGCCGCCGAGGGCGATCAGGCCGGCAACGATCCAGACGATCATGTCAAGCGACTTGATGATGAGTTCGCGCATTCCAAAGTCCCTTCATGTTGTTTTTGGTTCGGCCAGGCCGGAAATTCTCAGATCAAAAAAACGGCCTTGGCCAAGGCCAATGCTGGCCCAGCCTGACCGTTACGTCAACATTTTCCGCTCAGAGGCTTGCGGCGTCATAAATCTGGGACAGCGCGCCGCCCCAGTCGCCGTGGTAATGCTCCAGCCAGCGGTCGGCCTGGGTCTTGCCGGTGGCCAGGCTTTGCATCAGGGGGGCAAGGTGGCGCTCTTCGCCCATGCCCCTTGCGGCAAGGCCCGCATGCGACAGCCCGGTGGCGGCGCGGGCCAGATCAATCAGCTTCACGCCCCCCGCTTCGCCTTGCAACCCCGCGACCGAGGCCTGAACCCGCAGCCCCTCGCGCGTTTCGGTGTCCAGACCCTTGACCAGATCCCAGGCGGCATCCAGCGCCGTCTGGTCATACATCAGACCCACCCAGAAGGCGGGCAGCGCGACGATATGGGCGGCATCGCCGCAATCGGCGCCCCGCATCTCGATGTATTTCTTCACGCGGGCTTCGGGGAAGACGGTGGTCAGATGGTCGGCCCAGTCCGACAGCGTGGGCTTTTCCCCCGGCAGCGCCGGCAGCTCGCCCTTCAGGAAATCGCGGAAGCTTTGGCCAAGGGCGTTGATGTATTTGCCGTCGCGATAGACGAAATACATCGGCGCATCCAGCACCCAATCCACATAGCGCTGAAAGCCGAAACCGTCTTCGAAGGCGAAGGGCAGCATGCCGGTGCGGCTGTTGTCGAGGCCCCGCCAGATGCGGCTGCGCCAGCTTTTGTGGCCGTTGGGCTTGCCGTCGAAGAAGGGACTGCTGGCAAAAAGCGCGGTGGCCACCGGCTGCAGCGCCAGCGCGACGCGCAGCTTTTTCACCATGTCGGCTTCGCTGGAATAGTCCAGGTTCACCTGCACGGTCGAGGTGCGGTACATCATCTGCGTGCCATGGGTGCCGACGCGGCCCATGTAATCGGTCATCAGCCGGTAGCGCCCCTTGGGCATGACCGGCATCTGGTCATGCCGCCATTCCGGCGCCGCGCCGATGCCCATGAAGCGGATGCCCAGCGGGGTGGCGATGCCCGCGACCTCATCGAGATGTTGGCGCAGTTCGGCTTCGGTATCGTTCACCGAAACCAGCGGCGCGCCGGAAAGTTCGAACTGTCCGCCGGGTTCCAGACTGATGTTGGCGCCATCGCGGCTGAGGCCGATGATATTCTCGCCCTCACGCACCGGGGTCCAGCCGTGGCGGGCGATCAGCCCGTCGAACAGAGCCGAGATCGAACGGTCGCCTGCATAGGGCAGGGGCAGGCGGCTGTCAGTCAGCCAGCCGAACTTTTCATGCTCGGTGCCAAGGCGCCACTGGTCGCGGGGCTTCGATCCCTGCTCCAGAAGCCCGGCAAGCTGATCGAAGCTTTCGATCGGGCCGCCGCCCGTCTGCGGAATCGACATGACGCGGACCTTTCCTTGGCTATCCGGGCGCCAAGACCTGTCGTCTTGGCGCGGCCAAGTCAAGGGGCCGGGAGAGGGGTTTGATCGCGCGGCGCGTGTGGCGCTCAGCGCGCGACGATGCCTTCGCCCTGCCGCCGCCAGACCAGACGCATCTGCGCGACGTCGGCGGGGGCCAGAGCGGTGCCGCCGGTGCCGGTCTGCGCCGGTGCCAGCGCATCCACCAGCGCGCCAAGGTCGATGCCGGGAAGGGCGCTGAACGCCTCGAACAGCCGGTCGGCGCCGGTGGCATCGACCGGCACCAGCAGGGCCTGCCCGTCGGACTGTTTCAGCCGCCACAGCCGGTGGCCGCGCAGGGTGACCAGCTTGATTTCAACCAGATCGGGTAGGCTGACGAACCCGCCGGTGCCGGGGCCAAGATAGCCGATCTGGCCTTCGTCCACCTCGACCACGCCGGGGGCCAGGGTGTCCTGACGAAAGCGCAGGCGGCGCCAGCCGGTCACGCCCAGCACCGCCGCCACCGCCAGAAGGGCAGCGCCGGCCGGGATCAGCACCAGCCCGCCCAAGGCCATCAGCCACAGCCCCGCCGCGCCCAGCCCGGCGGCGGCGGCCACCTCGCGCCAGCGGTAAAGCGTGGCAAGGCTGGCCTCGCGGATCATTGCCAGTCCCCCAGCACGGTCTGCCACAGGGTCAGCGCGGCCACCGCCGCCGTATCGGCGCGCAGGATGCGCGGCCCCAGCGCCACCGGCACCACGGCGGGCAGGGCGCGCAGCCGCTGCTGCTCATCGGCGGAAAAGCCGCCCTCGGGGCCGATCAGGATGGCCCAGGGCTGGCCCTTCGGCTGCCCCTCCAGCGCGGCGCGGGCACCGGCCAGCGTCTCATCGGCCCACAGGATGCGGCGGTCCACCGGCCAGCCCGCCAGAAGCCGGTCCAGCGCCACCAGTTCGGCCACTTCGGGAACAAAGGTTGCGCCGCATTGTTCGGCCGCTTCAACGGCATGGGCCTGCAGACGGTCCTGCCGGATGCGTTCGGAATTGGTGTGGCGGGTCTGCACCGGCAGGATGCGCGCCACCCCCATCTCGACCGCCTTTTCCACGATGAAATCGGTGCGGGCTTTCTTGATCGGCGCGAACAGCAGCCACAGGTCCGGCGGCAGCATCAGCGGCGCCGATTGCGCCTCGGCCCGCAGGATGCCGGCGCGCTTGCCGGCCTGTTCCACCCGCGCCAGCCATTCGCCGTCGCGCCCGTTGAACAGGGCCACCGCCGCGCCCGGTTGCAGGCGCATGACGTTGAACAGATAATTCGCCTGATCGGCCCCCACCGCCACGGGTTGCCCCGCCGCGAGCGGCTGATCTACATAGAGCCTGATCTTCGCCTGATCCATGAAAGCGAACCTATGACCGACCAGCCCGGATTGCCAGAGGCCGAAGGCCGCGTCGCCGACGCCCCGCCCGACAACTGGGTGGACCGTTTCGCCCCGCCCGCGACCCGGCCCTTCCTGCGGCTGAGCCGGGCCGACCGGCCCATCGGGACCTGGCTTTTGTATATTCCCTGCCTTTGGGGCGTGGCGCTGGCGGCGATGGGCGATGGTTTTCGGGCCTGGGATCTGTGGCTGGCGCTGTCCTGCGGGGCGGGGGCTTTCCTGATGCGGGGGGCGGGCTGCACCTGGAATGACATCACCGACCGTGACATTGATGCGGCGGTGGCGCGCACCCGGTCGCGGCCCATCCCCTCGGGTCAGGTCAGCCTGCGGGCGGCGCTGGTCTGGATGGTGGCGCAGGCGCTGGCGGGGGCGGCGATCCTGTTCAGCTACAACGGACTGGCGATCGGGCTGGGCGTGGCTTCGCTGGGGCTGGTGGCGATCTATCCCTTTGCCAAGCGGTTCACCTGGTGGCCGCAGGCCTTTCTGGGGCTGGCCTTCAACTGGGGGGCGCTGCTGGCCTTTGCCGCCCATGCCGGCACCATCACGCCGGCGGCAGTGGTGCTTTACGCGGCGGGCATCCTGTGGACGCTTTATTACGACACGATCTATGCCCATCAGGACAAGGATGACGACGCGCTGATCGGGGTGAAATCGACGGCGCGGCTTTTTGGCACGTCCTCGCGCCGCTGGCTGACCGGGTTTCTGATGGCGGTGGTGGTGATGATGGCGCTGGCCGTGGTGCTGGCCACGCTGCCCTTGGGGCGGCTGGCGCCCTTGCTGGCCGGGCTTTTCGGCGTCTGGGCCATGGGCTGGCACATGGTCTGGCAGATGCGCGGCCTTGATCTGGACGATCCGGCCGCCTGCCGCCGCGCCTTTGTCGCCAACCGCGATGCCGGGCTGATTGCTGCGCTGTTTCTTGCCATCGCGGCGTTCCTTTGATTGATCCCCCTGCCGGGGCGGCTTAATCAGTCCGGGCCAGTCACTTGCAAAGATTCTCCCGTGGTCAAGCTGCCTTCCCTGCGCCTTACGCCGACGCTGATGGCCTGGGCGGCTTTTGCCGCGGCGCTGGTGGTGGCGGTGCTGATCGCCTTTGGCGCTTCGCTGATCATCGAACGGATCTCGGCCGCGGCGGTGCGGTCACGGCTGATGACCGAGGGGATCACCTGGGTCGAGGTGCGGGCCGACGGGCTGCAGATTCAGCTTTACGGCACTGCGCCAAACGAAGGTCAGCGCTTCCGCGTGGTGAACGTGACCGCCGGGATGGTGGACAACTCGCGCATCCGCGACCGGATGGAGGTTGAGCCCGCGAAAGCCATCGAGGCGCCGCGCTTTTCGGTCGAGATGCTGCGCAACGATGACGGCATCCAGCTGATCGGCCTCTTGCCCGAGGGTGATACCAAGGCCGAACTGATCGCGCTGGCCGAGGCGCTGCAGCCCGGCACCGAACTGCAGGACATGCTGGAAACCGCCGATTACCCGCCCCCCGAAAGCTGGGGCCCGGCGCTGAATTTCGGCATCGAGGCGCTGAAGCTTCTGCCCCGGTCCAAGATTTCGGTGGCCGCCGATGGCGTCCAGATCACCGCTATCGCTGCCAGCGACGCCGAGAAGCGCGATTTCGCCGTCAAGCTTTCCGCCGCCCGCCCCGAGAACCTGCCCGCCACGATCGAGGTTTCGGCGCCGCGCCCGGTGATCACCCCCTTCACGCTGCGCTTCGTCAAGGATGCCGGCGGTCTGCGGTTTGATGCCTGTTCGGCCGATTCCGAGCGGGCGCGCACCCGTATCATCGCGGCGGCGGCCGAGGCGGGGCTGGCAGGCCGGGTAAGCTGCGTGGTCGGGCTGGGTGTGCCCACCCCGTCCTGGGCCGAGGCGGCGGCGGCGGGCATCCGCGCCGTGGCGGCGCTGGAGGCGGCCGATATCACCTTCAAAGATGCCGATGTCACCTTTCAGGCCGCGGCCGGCGTCAGCCAGGCCGATTTTGACCGCGTGGTGGGCGAACTCGACGCGGCGCTGCCCGATGTCTTCTCGCTGACCGCGACGCTTGAAAAGGCTGCGACGGCGGTCGAAGGCCCGGCCGAATTCACCGCCGTTCTGAACGGGGAAACCGGCCGGATCGAGCTGCGCGGCCGCCTGACGGATGAGGCGCAGCGCGCCGCGGTGGACAGCTATGCCACGGCGCTTTTCGGCACCGGCAAGGTTTACCTTGCCACCCGGCTGGATCAGGGGCTGCCCGATGGCTGGCCCGTCCGCGTGCTGGCGGGGCTTGAGGCGCTGTCGCAGCTGAAGGAAGGCCGGCTGGTGGTGCGGGTCGACAGCGTGCAGGTGTCGGGCGTTACCGGGTCGCAGTTCGCCAAGTCGCGCATCTCGCAGGTCTTGTCCGACAAGCTGGGGCAGGGGCAAAGCTTCAAGGTCGACGTGCGCTATGATGAGGCGCTTGACCCCATCGCCTCGGTGCCCACGCCCGAGGAATGCGCGGCCGATGTGGCCGATGTCCTGCGGCGCGGCAAGATTGCCTTCACCCCCGGCTCGGCCGAGATCGACGGCCGCGCGAACGGGGTGATGACGGCGCTGGCCGATGTGCTGCGCCGCTGCCCCGGCATCCGCATGGAGATCGGCGGCCACACCGACTCGCAGGGGCGCGACGAAAGCAACCTCGCGCTCAGCCAGGCGCGGGCCGAGGCGGTGCTGCTGGCGCTGCAGGGCCGGCAGGTCGATGTGTCGGGCCTTGTCGCCAAGGGCTATGGTGAGACGGTTCCGATTGCCGACAACGAAACCGAAGCCGGGCGTGAGGCCAACCGCCGCATCGAATTCGTGCCGATCGGTCAGCCGGCGCCGGCCGTGCCGGGCACCGAAGATGCGACCACCCCGGCCGAAGGCGCCGATGCCGCCGCCGAAGGCCCCGATTTCTCGGGCGACGATTCGCCTTCGGTCGCGCCCGCTGAAAAGACCATCCGCCCGCAACCCCGCCCCGCCCAGGACTGACAGGACAGGCCCCCATGAACCGCCTCGAATTCATCGTCGCCACTGCGATCGTCCTGCTTCTGGCCTTTGCGATGGGCTGGTTCACCTACTGGCTGCTGCACCGCTTCACCCGCGTCGCCGGCGGCGACATGGGCGAGATGGACCGTCTGGCCCAGTCGCTGCACGAGGCCGAAGAGATGCGCGATCAGGCCATCATCTATCTGGAAAACCGCGAGGCCGAGCTGATGAACCAGATCGCCCAGACCGAGGCCGAACTGCGCGCCGCCATGGAAGGCCTGCGCGATGCCCGGCTCGAGGCCGAGGAAATGCGCGCCTATATCGAGCGGATGCACGCGAATTCCTGACCGCGCCCGCCGCCCGGCTTGACGGAGCGGCGGTTTCGGCCCATCTGGAAAGGGCGCGGATTGCGCCTGATGGAGTGTGGATGTCCGAGAATGTGTGACGCCTTCCCCCGCGTCTGACGGGGGAGACAGGGCGAAAGGGTCTGGCCTGCGGGCCGGGGCCCCTTCTTCACGCATTCCGAAAACCCGGACTTCCCATGAATATCTCACGTTCCGAACAGCGCGTGCTGCACGTGCTGGCCCAGGGCGGGCATATCGCCCATGACCGCGACACCGGCCGCAAGGTGACCGGCGTTCTGTGCCGCACCCGTGACGGGCTGGTGCTGTCTGACTGCACCTTGCCGGTGTTCCACAGCCTGCGGCGCAAAGGGCTGATCGCCTCGGCCGCCGGCGGGCCCTACCGCATATCCTACGCGGGGCGGCGGGCCGTCCGCGCCCAGCCCGACAACCGGTAGGGCGGCCTGCAACGGGGTGGGGGCAGGTTTTCCCAACTTGCCCCCGGCTTCCCGGTTGTGCCCTATGGCCTGGCAACATTCCGCAGGAGAGATTGATGACCGTCCTTTGCCGTGCCGCTGCGCTTGCCGCCTTTGCCCTTGCGCCCCTTTCCGCCCATGCCGATGCGGTGTCCGACGCGCTTGCCGCCGCGCAATCCGCCTATGAGGCGGGCGATCTGAACGGCACTTCGGCGCAGCTGATCACCGCGACCAAGGCGCTGGCCGAGATGCAGGGCGGGCTTCTCTTGTCGCATTTCCCCGCCGCGCCCGATGGCTGGACCCGCACCGACAACACCGACATGGCGGCCAATCTGGGCATGATCGGCGGCGGCTCGGGCGGTGAGGCACGCTATGACGCGCCCGACGGGTCGGGTGTGACGCTGACGGCCTTTGCCGACAACATGATGGTGTCGTCGATGGCGGGGATGCTGGGCAATCCGGCGATGATGGCGATGATGGGCAAGACCGAGGTGATCGGCGGCGTCACCTTCCTCAATCAGGAGGGCAGCTTCTCGGCGCTGCTGAACAACCGCGTGCTGGTGCAGGCGCAGGGCGGCAGCGAAGAGCAGAACCGCACCATCCTTGGCCTGATCGACTTCGCCGCGATGGCGGCGTTCGACAAGAAGTAGGGCTGCGGGGGCTGCACCGCCTCCAAGCCGGGATGGCTCCGCTTTCCCTGACCCTGGCCATCGCCGGGGTCACGCGGTGCCGGTTCACCTTGCCCGCCGGTGGCCCCAAAGGCCGCCGGCCAGCGCCCGCCCCGCCCATGGCGGGCGCTTCTCGCCCGCCGGGGCAGGCGCCGGCCTCTGTTTCGGGTGCTGGCTGGCGGTCTTGTGGCCACCCGGTCGCGGCGGGCGGGGAAACGCGGTGCGTTTCCTGTTCCGCCCGTTGCGGGCCGGGGCTACAGCCCCGCCAGACAGGCGGCCATCAGGGCCGAGGCCGGGTTGCACAGGTCTTCGATGACATCGAAATGGTGGCGGCCCGGGGCGACCGTCCAGGGGCAGGCCCAGTCTTCGGCAAGCCGCCGCGCCTGCCACAGGAAGGCCGGCCGCTCAATTCCGCCCACCCAGACATGGGCGGTGCAGCCCGGCCGCAGCTTGTGGCGGCAGGGGCTTTCGGCCGCGATTTCGGCAGCGTCCAGGCCCAGCCGGTCATTCATCGCCGTCCAGGACAGCGGCTCCAGATCGGCAAGGGGCGAGATCGGCACCACGCGGGCCACCGGCACATCCATGTCGGCGCAGCCCATCCGTGCCGACAGGTGCCCGCCGGCGGAATGGCCGGTCACCATGACCGGCCCCGGCACAAGCGCCGAAGCCGACCGCACCGCCGCCGCAATCTCGGCCGTCATGGCGGCGATCCGCGCCTCGGGCGCCAGCGTGTAAGAGGGCATCGCCACCGCCCAGCCCCGCGCCAGCGCACCGGCGGCCAGATGCGACCAGCTTTCGCGCCCGAAGGCCAGCCAGTAGCCGCCATGGACAAAGACCATCAGCCCCCGCGCCGTGCCTTCGGGGCGGAACAGGTCAAACCGCTGCCGTTCGCCGGGGCCATAGGCCAGCCCGCATTCCGCCCGCGCGCCCAGCCCTTCGCGGAAGGCCGCCGCCCGCGCCGCCCATTCGGCCGGCATCGCATCCGAACCCGGAATGAAGGCGCCGTTGGCATATTCGCGGTCGTAATCCATCGTGATGACTCCAGATCGGATGATAGCTTCGGTCCAGTGCCCCCCGGACAACTGGACTTTTGGCGGCCGGTCCTGCATTGCATGATCATCCGAGAAATGGGAGGCCCAGATGCTCGATTCCGTCACCAACCTCCGCGATCTGCTGAAAGATCCTTCGCTTCTTTGCACCCGGGCCTATGTGGCCGGGGAGTGGATTGACGCCGACGACGGCTCGACCTTTGCGGTGGTCAACCCGGCGCGGGGCGACGTGATCTGCGAGGTTCCGAACCTGTCGCGCGCGGAAACCGCCCGCGCCATCGCCGCCGCCAATGCCGCGATGAAGGACTGGGCCGCGCGCACCGCCAAGGAACGCGCGCAGGTCATGCGCAAGTGGTTCGACCTGATGATGGCGAACCAGGACGACCTTGGCATGATCCTGACCGCCGAGATGGGCAAGCCGCTGGCCGAGGCCAAGGGCGAGATTGCCTATGGTGCCAGCTTCATCGAATGGTTCAGCGAAGAGGCCAAGCGGATCTATGGCGAAACCATCCCTGGCCACCAGCGCGACAAGCGCCTGACCGTGCTGAAACAGCCGATCGGCGTTGTCGGTTCCATCACGCCGTGGAACTTCCCGAATGCGATGATCACCCGCAAATGCGGCCCGGCGCTGGCCGTGGGCTGCGGCTTTGTCGCGCGGCCTGCGGCGGAAACCCCGCTGTCAGCGCTGGCTCTGGCGGTCTTGGGCGAACGCGCGGGCCTGCCCGGGGGCATCTTCAGCGTCATCACCTCAAAGCGGTCCTCGGACATCGGCAAGGAGTTCTGCGAGAACCATCTGGTCCGCAAGCTGACCTTCACCGGCTCGACCGAGGTGGGGCGCATCCTGCTGCGTCAGGCGGCCGATCAGGTGATGAAATGCTCGATGGAGCTGGGCGGCAACGCACCCTTCATCGTCTTTGACGACGCCGATCTGGATGCCGCCGTGGCCGGTGCCATTGCGTCGAAGTTCCGCAACAACGGCCAGACCTGCGTCTGCGCCAACCGCATCTATGTGCAGGCCGGCGTCTATGATGCCTTCGCCGAGAAACTGCGCGCCGCTGTGGCCAAGACCCGCGTGGGTGACGGGCTGAAGGAGGCGGTCGAATTCGGCCCGCTGGTCAACATGGCCGCGGTTGAAAAGGTGCAGGAACATATCGCCGACGCCACCGCCAAGGGCGCCAAGGTGATCCTGGGCGGCGACCGGCATGAGCTGGGCGGCAACTTCTTCCAGCCCACCATCCTGACCGGCGTGACGGATGAGATGGTGGTGACGAACGAGGAAACCTTCGGCCCTGTCGCGCCGCTGTTCCGGTTCGAGACCGAGGAAGAGGTGGTCGAGAAGGCCAATGCCACGATCTTCGGTCTGGCATCCTACTTCTACGCCCGTGACATCGGCCGGGTGACCCGGGTGCAGGAAGCGCTGGAATACGGCATCGTCGGCGTGAACACCGGCATCATCTCGACCGAGGTGGCACCCTTCGGCGGCGTCAAGCAATCCGGTCTGGGCCGCGAAGGCAGCCGCCATGGGATGGAAGACTATCTGGAGATGAAATACATCTGCCTGTCAGTCTGAGAACCGGCACAGCGGCGGATCGGACGGGGCCTTCGGGCCCCGTTTTCTTTGGTGCCGGGGGTTGCGGGTTCCAACGGGGAAACGCCCTCCGTTCCCCTGACCCCGGCCATCGCCGTGGTCACGCGGTGCAGGTTCCCCTTGCCGCCGGTGGCCCCAAAGGCCACCGGCCAGCGCCCGACCCGCCCATGGCGGGCGCTTCTCGCCCGCCGGGTCGGGCGCCGGCCTTTGTCGTTGCTTATGGTTGGCGGTCTTGCAGCGGCGTGGTCGCGACGGGCGGGGAAACGCGGTGCGTTTCCTGTTCCGCCCGTTGTGGTGCGGGCTGGGGCGCGTCAGGAACGCTGCCGCCTGTAGGGTGCGTGCTTGCACGCACCGCTCCCGCGCCATGACCGGGCCGCGAAGGTGCGTGGGGACCACGCACCCTACGCCTGCGGCGCCGGCCCCCTTTCCGCCCCGGGTTTAGGGGCTGTTATCCCATAACCGCGCCGGGATTTTGTCTAGCGCCGCCGGTTTGCCCAGTTTCGGCTCATGGCCCGCTGCCAGGGCCCGATGAAAGGACGAACAAGATGGCCAACACCCTTCGCAAGAATGCCCTGACCGCCGCCGTGGCGCTTGCCATCGGCCTGACCCCCGCCGCCCCCGCCCTTGCCTGGGGCGACCGTGAACAGGGCGCCCTGACCGGCATCGCCGGCACGCTGCTGCTGCAAAGCATCCTGCGCGATCTGGAAAAGAACCGCGCGCCGCGCCCGCAGCCCTATCCGCAGCCCTATCCCTATCCGCAGCCGCAACCCCAGCCGCCCCACGGCCACCGGCCCCCGCCGGTCTATGAGGAACACGGCTCGATCTACCGCACCGCGCTGGCCCGGGCCTGGCAAAGCTATTCCAGCCGCGACCGCCGCGCGATCCAGCGCGAACTGGCCGGCTGGGGCTATTATCGCGGCCAGATCGACGGCTCGTTCGGGCCGGGCACCTATTCGGCCGTCGTCGCCTATGCCCGCCGCACGGGCCAAAGCGAGGATGTGCGGTCGATGGCAGGCGCCTATGGCGTCTATGACAGCCTGCTTTACTGACCCCCGATCACCCGGGGCGGATTTTTCCCGGTCCGCCCCAAGGATGGACTTCCGGCCCGCGTCAAAGCACTGTCATGCTGATGGATACGCCCGACGACATGCTTGCCGAGGCCGCCCGGGGTGGCGACAGGGCGGCCTTTGCCACCCTGATCGGCCGCCATTACGACCGCATCTTCGGGCTGGCCTTCCGGCTGACCGGAAGCCGCGCCGATGCCGAGGATCTGGCGCAGGACATCTGCGCCGCCCTGCCGGTCAAGCTGATGCACTGGCGGGCCGAGGCGCGGTTCACCACCTGGCTTTACCGCGTCGTCGTCAATGCCGCGCATGACCTGCGCCGCCGCCAGTCCACCCGCGCCCGCGCCGCCGACGGCTGGGGCGACTGGGAGTTGGCACGTCAGGCGCAGATCGCCGAAGAAGCCGAGGCGCTGGACTGGCTGACGGGCGCCATGGCGCGGCTTTCACCCGAGTTGCGCGACACCGTGGCGCTGGTTCTGGGCGAAGAGATGACCCAGGCCGAGGCGGGCGCGGTTCTGGGCGTTTCGGAGGGCACGATTGCCTGGCGCATGTCGGAAGTGAAAAAGCGGCTGCGAGGGATCGCGGCGGCAGAGGGGGCGGCATGACCGACGATCTTGACCGGCTGAAATCCGCCCTGCGCGCCGCAGCCCCTGCGCCCGATGCCGATGCGAAGGCCCGCGCGATGGCGCTGGCGATGGAAAATTTCGACCGACTCCAAGGATCGGCCGATGCCGCCCGTTCCAGTGACAGCCCGCCCCCGAAGGCGGGAGTCATTGCCGGAGTGCTTTCCATGCTGAAGTCGCTTTCCTCACGCCCCGCTCTTGCCGCCACCACCTCGGCCGCAGCCCTGATCGCCGGCATTGCGGTGATCCTGCCGCTGACCGGGCAGGGGCCGCTACACCGTGCCGATCTGCCGGGCGCCCCGGCGCCGGTGACCGGCCCCGAAGCCTCGTCCATGGCCGAGGCCGCCCCGCCCGAACAGCGCCGCGCGGCGCCAGCCACGGATGATCAGCCGATGCTGGCCACCGAGGCCCCCGCCGCCCCGGCCGATGCCGAAGCCGACATGCTGGCCGATGCTGCCCCGGTGGACGAGATGGCAGCCCAGCCCGCGCCGCCGCCCGCCGCCAAGGCCCGCATGGCGTCCGAGGCGCCTGCGGTCGGCGGCGTCGTGGCGCCGGCCACCGCCTATCTGCCCGAACCCGCGCCTCTGCCGGTGGAGAACACCGAAGCCTATGCCAATGCCCCGGTGAACCCGGTGCATGTGACGGCGGAAGAGCCGGTTTCCACCTTCTCGATTGATGTCGATACGGCCTCTTATGCCGTTGTACGGTCCAGCCTGATGTCGGGCGTGCTGCCCGACGTCGAACAGGTGCGGGTTGAGGAGATGGTGAACTATTTCCCCTACAGCTACCCCACCCCCGAAGCCGGGCAGGCCTTCCGCCCCACGGTCACGGTGATGCCTTCGCCCTGGAATGCCGGGACGCGGCTGGTGCATATCGCCATTCAGGGCGCCCTGCCGGCGGTTGAGGCGCGGCCGCCCCTGAACCTTGTCTTCCTGATCGACACTTCGGGCAGCATGGAAGACCCGGCCAAGCTGCCGCTTCTGAAGCAGTCGCTGGCGCTGATGCTGCCGGAACTGATGCCGCAGGATCAGGTGGCGATCGTGGCCTATGCCGGATCGGCCGGGGTGGTGCTGCCGCCCACCGCGGCGGGTGACCGCGCGGCGATCCTTGGCGCGCTGGACCGGCTGGCGGCCGGTGGGTCCACCGCAGGGGCCGAGGGGCTGCAGCTGGCCTATCAGGTGGCTGACAGCATGAAGGCCGAAGGCGAGGTGTCGCGCGTGCTGCTGGCGACCGACGGCGATTTCAACGTCGGCATCAGCGACCCCGAAGACCTGACGCGCCTGATCGAAGCGCAGCGCACGGGCGGCACCTATCTGTCGGTTCTGGGCTTTGGCCGGGGCAATCTGGACGACGCCACGATGCAGGCGCTGGCCCAGAACGGCAATGGCACGGCCTCTTATATCGACACCCTGTCCGAGGCGCGGAAGGTGCTGGTCGATCAGCTGACCGGCGCGCTTTACCCCATTGCCGACAACGTGAAGATTCAGGTCGAATGGAACCCCGCCACCGTCGCCGAATACCGGCTGATCGGCTATGAAACCCGGGCCCTGGCGCGTGAGGATTTCAACAACGACAAGGTCGATGCCGGCGACATCGGGGCCGGCACGCAGGTGACCGCGATCTATGAGGTCACGGCGCCCGGCAGCCCGGCCCTGCTGAACGACCCGCTGCGCTATGGCACGGTGATGCCGGGGGGCGAGACGGGCGGCGAGTTGGGTTATCTGCGCCTGCGCGCGGTCGCTCCGGGCGAAACCGAAAGCCGCCTGACCGAGCTTGCGATCCCGTCGGAAACCGCCGCGCCCACCGATGACGCGCGCTTTGCCGTGGCGGTTGCCGGCTTTGGCCAGATGCTGCGCGGCGCGAAATATCTGGGCGACTGGGGCTGGCCCGAGATGATCGCGCTGGCACAGGGCGCGCGGGGCGAAGACGCTTTCGGCTACCGGGCCGAGGCGGTCACGCTGATGCGGCTGGCCGAAAGCCTTTCGGCGCGCTGAGCCTGTGGGGCCGGGGGAACCTCTGGCCCCTATCCCTGCAAGGCGCGGTTCAGGTCTTCGATCAGATCCTCGGGGTCTTCCAGCCCGACAGACAGGCGGAAGACGCCGTCACCGGCCCAGCGGCGGTATTCCTGCAAGGCGGCGCCGGTCATCCGGTAGGTTGACCCCTGAATCTCATCGGTGCCGATCAGCACGCAGATCGACCGCTGGTGGCCCAGCGAAAAGGCGTAGTGGATCACCCCGAAACGATCGGCCATGCGCCGCGCCATCGCTTCGGGATCGGCGGTCTGGAAGGCCACCATGCCGCCACTCAGTGCCATCTGCCGGCGGGCCAGAGCGTGCTGCGGATGGCTTTCCAGCCCCGGATAGGTGACGCGGGTCACCGCCGGATGGGCCTCAAGATGCCGGGCCAGAATAAGGGCCGTCTCGCTGGATTGCCGCAGACGGGGGAAGAGCGTGTCGATCCCCCGCAGGATGGCCCAGGCGTTATGGGCCGACAGGCTGGCGCCCAGATAGACCCCCGCCCGCGCCCGGATGCGGCCGATCAGCGCCCGCGCCCCGCAGACCACCCCGCCCAGTGCATCGCCATGGCCGTTCATGAACTTGGTCAGCGAGTGGATCACCAGATCGGCGCCCAGTTCCAGCGGCCGGGTGATGACCGGCGTCGCCAGCGTGCTGTCCACCGACAACAGCACCCCGGCCGCCCGGGCGATGGCGGAAAGCCCGGCCAGATCGGTCAGCCGCAGGATGGGGTTGCAGGGGCTTTCGGCATGGATCAGCCGGGTTTCGGGCCGGATCGCCGCCTGAACCGCGTTCAGGTCTGACAGGTTTACCGGCGTCACCGCGATGCCAAGATCGGGCAGGATGCGGGTCGCCAGTTCATAGGCGCCGGCATAGCAGACATCCGAGACGATCAGGTGATCGCCCGCCTTCAGCAGCGTCAGGAAGGTGGCGGCAACGGCGGCCACCCCGGTGGCGGTGGCCAGCGCGTCTTCGGCCCCTTCCAGCGCGGCAACCCGGCGCTCAAGCTCACGCACTGTGGGGTTGGTCCAGCGGGCGTAAAGGTAGGGCTGCTCGGTCAGGTCGGCGCCCTCGGCCGAAAACCCGGCGGCGCCGGGCGTGAAGACATTGTTGACCGACATCGAGATGCCGGGCGCGATGGCGCCGGTCACCGGGTCGGGCACAAGGCCCCCGTCCAGCGCAAGGGTCGCGGGGCGCAGCTTGGGCGGGGTGCGGTCGGTCGTCATGGGCTTCCCTCGGGCATTTCGCCCATGTGCCAAGCCCGGGGCCCCCTTGGCAAGAGGTGACCGCCCGGATGCGAAACGGCCCGGGACAAGCCCGGGCCGCTGGCCGCCGATCAGGGAGCGTGATCGCGGCTCAGGCGTTTTCAACCGCCTTCGCTTCGACCTGTTTCACCTCGACCGAAGCCGGGCGGCCGATCTCGATGCGGCGGGGCTTGAGCGCCTCGGGCGTCTCGCGGACCAGGTCGATGTGCAGCATGCCGTGTTCATGGCTGGCGCCGGTCACGCGGACATGGTCGGCCAGCGCGAAGCGGCGTTCGAAGGCACGGGTGGCGATGCCGCGGTGCAGGTAGGTCTTTTCGGCCGCTTCGGGCGCCTTGCGGGCGGCGACATGCAGCGCGCCTTCCTTCACTTCAACCGCCAGTTCCTCCGGGGTGAAGCCGGCAACGGCGATCGAGATGCGGTAGGCATCCTCGGCGGTCTTTTCGATGTTGTAGGGCGGATAGCTGGGCTGGGTCACATCAGCCGAAAGCGCACGGTCCATCAGGTCGGCGATACGGTCGAAACCGACGGTGGCACGGTAAAGGGGGGCGAAGTCGAAACCACGCATGTCATCCTCCATGAGCGATGTCAGATGCCTGCCCCATGCGGGCGCAGGCGGTTTGCTGTGCCCCCGGCCCGTCATGGCATCCGGGGGTGCTATGGATTTGGGAAGCCGCGCGGCGGTTTCAAGGGGGTTTCGGGCTGCCTGCGCCTAGGGCTTGACGAACTTCGCCCCGCCGGTGCCGCCGGCCGACAAAAGCCGCACCTTGCGCGGGGCATCCAGACCCAGCTCGGATTTCAGCACCTCGATCCCGTCGGTCAGCGGCATGCCCAGGGCGACCTTGCGGCCCTCGACCTCGGCCTTGGCCGAGATGACGGAAACCACCTCGGCCCCGTTGGCGCCGATGCGGAAGACCGGAGAGCCGGACGATCCGAAATCGACGTCGCAGGACATCACCAGCACCCCGGGCGCGCGGTCGATCACGCCGCAGTCGGGTTCCAGCGAGGGCGCCTCGGCCCGGTCCTGCGCGTAGGAAACCACGCCCACCGCTTCGCCCTGCGCGGGTGCGGGACCGGTGGCGAAGGGGCGGACCTGCGGCAGCTTCACCGGCTGATCCAGTTGCAGAAGGGCGATGTCATAGGCGACCCGGTCGATGTCGCGCGCACCGGAATAGATGTAGTCGGGATGAACCGCTGCCGCGCGCAGGCCGCGATAGGCCTCGGCCCGGCCGTTGCGCCAGCCCGCGCGGAACTCGATCCCGGCAATGTCCATGCGGGCGCCGGTCTCCTTGTCGAACAGGCAATGCGCCGCGGTCAGCACCAGATCTTCGGCGATCAGCGTGCCGGTGCAGAAGCCGCGCCCGGCCAGATCCAGCCGCCCCACCGCCTGCCAGCCCTTGGAATCGTCGCCCGTCTGCAGGCTGACAAGCCCGCCCTCGGCGGCGGCGGGCTGCGCGGCAGACAGCGACAGGGCAAGGGCAAGCAGGGTCAGGCGCATCTGGTCTCTCGTTTCCGACTGCAGCTAGCCCGGCTTTGCGGCATGATGATGGCCGCCCGCTTTGCCCCTTGGCTTTGCGCGGTCCTGCGGCAAGAATGACATGGGGCAAAGAAGCGGGTGCGGTCTTGGGTGTCAAGGTTCTGACGAATGTGCGGGCGGACGACTTCTTTCTGGCGGCCTGGGTGCAGCACTACGGCAGCCTTTTCGGGCGTGAGAACCTGCATGTGATGCTGGACGGCGACGACTGGACGCCGCAGGTCGACCTGGCCGGGGTGAACCTGCATGTCGTGCGCGACGTGCCGCGCGAAAGGCCCAAACGGCTGCGGTTCACCGCCGTCTGGCAATCGAAGTTCGCCAACAACCTGCTGAAAACCGGGACGGATGTGGTTCTGCGGACCGATATCGACGAATTCGTCGCGGTCGATCCCCGGGCGGGCCTGTCTCTGCCCGAGTATCTGGCGCGGCTGGGCGAAGGCGCGATGTGCGCCGCCCTTGGCCTTGATGTGATCCAAGGGCCCGACGAAGGCCCGCTGGACGCCGCGCGGCCCATTCTGGCGCAGCGCCGCAACGCCATCCTGACGCGCGAATATTGCAAGCTGGTGGCTGTGCGGGCGCCCCTGCGCTGGGTCGGCGGCTTTCACCGCGGCCGGCAGGTGCCCATCGACATCGGGCCGGACCTGCTGTTGTTCCACCTTGCGCTGTTTGACCGTGACGTTGCCGACCGCCGCATCGCCGGGCGCAAGACCATCGCCGAACACGCGACGCAAGGCGCCCATATCGCCGGCCGGCTGGACCGCTTTGCCGAGGTGGCGGGCACTTCACCCCTGAACCTTGATACCGTCAGCGCCGCCGCGCGCGGCCATGTGATGCAGTCGGTTCCGTCAAAGACCGGCCCGCATCCGGGCTTCATCCCCGACGGCAACGTCAAGCGTGGCTATCATGTGCGCTTGCCTGACCGGCTGGCAGGCCTGCTGCCGGCCCCCGCCGCCTTCGCGCCGCCGGGTTTTGTCGCGGCCTAGGCCAGCGCCCGCGGCTTTGGCCCGCCGGTCGCCCAGTCCAGCAGTTCGACCGTATGCACCACCGGCACCCCGGTGCCTGACCCGATCTGCATCATGCAGCCGATGTTGCCCGCCGCGATCACCTGCGGGGCCTTTGCCTCAAGCGTGGCGACCTTGCGCCGCTTCAGTTCGGCCGAAATTTCGGGCTGCAACAGGTTGTAGGTGCCGGCCGAACCGCAGCAAAGATGGCTGTCGGCGGGTTCCACCACCTCAAACCCCGCGCGCTTCAGCAGGTCTTTCGGCGCGGTCTTCACCTGCTGGCCATGCTGCAGGCTGCAGGCCGCATGATAGGCCACCCGCAGCCCCTTGGGCGCGCCTTCCGGCAGGCCGATCCTGACCAGAACCTCGCTGATATCCTTGGCCATCCCCGCCACGTCGGCCGCCTCCGCCGCAAGCGGATCGTTGCGGAACATATGGCCGTAATCCTTCACCGTGGTGCCGCAGCCCGAGGTGTTGATGACGATGAAATCAAGGCCGCCCGCCTGTTTCTCGGCCAGAAAGGCGCGGATGTTGGTGGCGGCAAAACCATGCGCCTCATCCTCGCGGCCCATGTGATGGGTCAGCGCCCCGCAGCAGCCCATGCCGCGCGGCACCACCACCTCACACCCCAGACGCCGCAGAAGCCGGATCGTGGCATCGTTGATATCGGTGTTCAGCGCCTTCTGCGCGCAGCCGGTCATCAGCGCCACCCGCCAGCGCCGCTGCCCGGTTGCCGGGAAGGTCTGCGGATCATCATTGCGGCTGACCGGCGGCACCACCCTAGGCGCCATCGCCACCATGGCGCGCAGCCGCGCATCGGGCAGAAGCCGCGCGAAAGGCCGCGCCATCTTGGCCCCGAGAAGCGCCAGCCGGAACCGCCCCGGATAGGGCAGCACCCTGGCCAGCACCCAGCGCAGCAGGCGGTCGGGCAGGGGGCGGCGCCAGGTTTTTTCCACATGCGCGCGGGCATGGTCGATCAGATGCATGTAATGCACGCCCGAGGGGCAGGTTGTCATGCAGGCAAGACAGGACAGGCAGCGGTCGATATGCCGCACGGTCTTTTCATCGGCGGGCCGGCCGGATTCCAGCATCTCCTTGATCAGGTAGATGCGGCCGCGCGGGCTGTCGAGTTCGTCGCCCAGCACCTGATAGCTGGGGCAGGTGGCGGTGCAGAAGCCGCAATGCACGCAGGCCCGCAGGATTTCATTGGCCCGCTTCAGCCCCGGATCGGCCAGCTGCGCTTCGGTGAAATGGGTCTGCATCAGGCCGCTCCCTGGGTGAAAATCCCGCGCGGGTCGAACTGCCGCCGCAGGCCAATGGTCAGCGCCGCCACCGCAGGCGCTTCGGGCGGCAACAGCGGCGCCGTCATGCCGGGCAGCGGCCGCACCAATGTCGCATGGCCGGCATCGCCCACCGCGCCGCGCACGTCGGCCGTGGCATCGGTCAGAAGCCAGATCAACCCGCCGCCCCGGTCAAACACCGCCTCGCCCCCGGCTTCGGCCGCGATCCGCGCCGCCTCGGTCGGCTTCACCACCAGCCGCCACACCGCGCCCGGCCGGCCGGCAAAGGCCGCCACATCGCGCAGGTCGCGCCACAGCGCCGCACTGTCCGCCCCTTCGACCACCTGCCAGTCGCCGCCCAGCACCGCCTGCAGCCGTCCGGCCCGATAGGCGACCGAGCCCGCCAGCCCCTCGACCCGGATCATCGCCGCGCCGCCCGCCATGGCTGCGCCGCTGATGTCATAGGGTGTCTTCAGCGCCGCCCGCAGCAGGGCAAGCCCCGGCCCGGCCGCCAGCCCCCCCGCGACCAGCGTTGCCTCGGCCTCGGGGATAGCCTGAACCTTCAGGCTGACCTCGGTCAGCACCCCCAGCGCGCCCCGGCTGCCCGCCATCAGCTTGACCAGATCATAGCCGGTGACGTTTTTCATCACCCGCCCGCCGTTCTTCACCACCTCACCCCGGCCATCGACAAAGCGCACCCCCAGCATCGCATCGCGCGCCCCGCCCGCCTGCACCTGCCGCGGCCCGGCGGCATTCGCCGCCGCCACCCCGCCGAGGGTCGAGATGCCTCCGCGCCCCAGAAGCCCCCGCAGATCCGGCGGCTCGAAGGCCAGCCGCTGGCCCTCGCCGGCCAACAGCGCCTCAACCTCGGCCAGCGGCGTGCCGGCCCCGGCCACCAGCGTCAGCGCCCCCGGCTCATAAAGCCGCACGCCGGCCAGCCCGCCGGTTTCCAGCACCGCACCGCCCGCCGGCCCCAGCCGCCGCGTGCCGCCGCCCTGCACCGTCAGGGGCGCCGCCGCCGCCCGGATCATCTCTGCCAGTTCCGCTTCCGATGCCGGGCGCATCGCCAACCCTTTCATCTGTCTTCAAATATCCTCGGGGGTCCGGGGGCAGACAGCCCCCGGGGCTTCAACCCGCGCGCCGCGCGGCACTGGCCTGCAACGGAAACACCTTCGCCGGGTTCAGCAGCCATTTCGGGTCGAACACGTCCTTCACCCGCATCTGTGCCTCAAGATCGGCCGGGGCATATTGCACGTCCATCAGGTCGCGCTTCTCGATGCCCACGCCATGCTCGCCCGTCAGGCAGCCGCCGACCTCGACGCAAAGCCGCAGGATGTCGGCGCCGAAGGCTTCGCATTTCTCAAGCTGGCCGGGCTGGTTGGCGTTGTAAAGGATCAGCGGGTGCATGTTGCCGTCGCCGGCGTGAAAGACATTGCCGACTTCCAGCCCGTATTCCGCGCTCATCTCGCCGATGCGGCGCAGGACATGGGGCAGGGCCGAGACCGGGATCGTGCCGTCCAGGCACATGTAATCGTTGATCTGGCCCATGGCGCCGAAGGCCGATTTGCGGCCCAGCCAGATGCGTCGCGCCTCATCCTCGTCCCGGGCCTCGCGTAGTTCCACCGGGTTGTGGCGGCGGGCGATTTCGGTGATGCGGGCCAGCTGTTCGTCGATCTCGGCCGGGCTGCCTTCGACCTCGATGATCAGCAGCGCCTCGCAATCGGGGTAACCGGCATGGGCGAAGGCCTCGCAGGCGCGGATGCAGGGGCGGTCCATGAACTCGATCGCCACGGGCAGGATGCCGGCCTTGATGATGTCGGACACGCAGGCGCCCGCCACTTCGTTCGAGGCATACCCCACCAGCACCGGCCGCGCGCCTTCGGGCTTGGGCAGGATGCGCAGGGTGGCTTCGGTCACGACGCCCAGCTGCCCCTCGCTGCCGCAGACCACGCCCAGCAGGTCCAGCCCCGCCGTTTCAGCCCAGGGGCCGCCCAGCGTCACCACCTCGCCCACCATGGTGACCAGCGTCACGCCCAGAAGGTTGTTGGTGGTCACCCCGTATTTCAGGCAATGCGCCCCGCCCGAGTTCATCGCCACATTGCCGGCAATCGCGCAGGCCAGCTGGCTGGAGGGGTCGGGGGCGTAGAAGAACCCCTCGGCCTCGACCGCGCCGGTCACCGACAGGTTGGTGCGCCCGGCCTCGACCCGGATGAAGCGGTTGTCATAATCGGTTTCCAGAACGGCATTCATCCGCGCAAGGCCCAGGATCACGCTGTCGGCCGTGGGCAAAGACCCGCCGGCAAGTGAGGTTCCGGCCCCGCGCGGCACCACCGGCACGCCGTTCTGGTGGCAGAAGCGCAGGACAGCCGCCACCTCGGCCGTGTTGCGCGGCAGGACGGCGGCCAGCGGCGGGCAGCGGTAGGCAGCCAGCGCATCGCATTCATAGGCCCGCGTCTCGGCCGGGTCGTCGATCACGGCATCGGCGGGCAGCAGCGCGCGCAGACCGGCCACGATCGCCGGGCGGCGCGACAGGACGGCGGATGAAGGCGGCGGCATATCCATGATGACCCTCCCGGTTGGTAAGGAAATATAACCAATAATCCGCAATGGCAAGCCACCTTTGGCCAGTCGGGGGACTTTCCGCCGCGCGCCCTTGGCCCTAGTCTGGGGCGATGAACGATCTGATCCATTTCGGCCCCCTGACCTTCGGCGATGCGCTGGCGCTGGCCCTGCTGGTGGCAAGCTGGCTGGTGCTGGGCTTCGTGATCGAACATCCGCCAGCCCGACACCCGTCGGTCAGCGCGATCATGCAAGAGTTCCGGCGCGACTGGATGCGGCAGTTCCTGACCCGCCAGCCGCGCATCTTCGACGCGACGATGATCGACAGCCTGCGTCAGGGCACGGCCTTCTTTGCCTCGGCCTCGATGATCGCCATCGGCGGCGGGGTGGCGCTGATGGGGAATGCCGGGGTTGCGGTCGGGCTGGCCGAGGATCTGACGCTGCCGGCCGATCCGGTGGCTTTCCAGATCCGCGTGCTGCCGGTGATCGCCTTTCTGGCCAATGCGCTTCTGAAATTCGTCTGGGCGCACCGGCTGTTCGGCTATTGCGCCATCCTGATGGCTGCCGTGCCGAACGATCCGGCGGCGCCCGACGCGATGGAGCGGGCGCTGCAGGCGGCCGAGGTGAACATTCATGCCGCCAAGAATTTCAATCGCGGTCTGCGGGCGATCTACTTTGCCCTTGGGGCGCTGGGCTGGCTTCTGGGGCCGATCGGGATGGTTGCGACGGTCACGATGGTTTCAGGCGTGCTGATCCGCCGCGAGTTCGCATCGCAATCGCGCGGGATCATGCTGCGCGGCTAGCCGGTCAGGCGCGGCGGCGGCGGCCTTCGGCCAGCCAGCCGGCCACCGCCAGACCTGCCGCAAGGATCAGCAGCAGCCAGCCCGGCACCAGCGGCGACACGCGCAGGTCTTCGGTCAGCCAGGCTTCGCGCGGGGTCAGCCCGATCCAGCCGCGCCCGGCGGCGGGGCGGCCTTCGCGCACTTCGCGCAGCGACGGCACGCCATCCTCAAGCCGCAGGATGCCGCCAAGACCGGCGGCAACGGCGGGTTCAAGGGCGGTGCCATCGGCCAGCGTTTCGACAAATTCACGCGGCGCGGCGGGACCAACGGCGATGACGCGCACCAGATCGCCCTGTTCCAGCCGGTAAAGGCCCAGACCCGGCGCCTGCCATTCGGCCTGCCAGCGCCCGGGGGTCTGCTGTTCCATCGGCAGGGTGACCACGCTGCCGTCAGGGGCGGTGATCTTGACCTCGCCGGGCGGTTCGGGTTTCAGCGTGCGGCGGGTGATCGTCAGCACATCGCCCTTGGCGGTGGCGCTGAGCGCCTCTTCCTCAAGCTCGGGTTCCTTCAGCATCCAGTGGGCCAGCCGCCGCAGAAGTTCCAACTGCGGGCCGCCGCCTTCATAGCCGCGGCCCCAAAGCCAGGCCTGATCAGAGGCCAGAACCGCCACCCGGCCCTGATCGACGCGGTCCAGCACCAGAAGCGGGCGGTCGCCGGGGCCCGACATGGCGATCTGCCCCCGGATCGGCCGCACCTCGACCAGACGGAACCAGCGGCCCCAGCCGCCTTCGGGGGCCAGCGCCTCAAGCCCCTCGGTCACCGGATGGCGGCGGCCCAGATCGGTCAGGGCGGGGCGGAAGCCGCCCTCGATCACCCGCGCGGTGGGTTCAACCGGCAGAATGGCCGACAGGGGTGACCGCCAGAGGCTGTCGACCTGCCCGAATTCCGGCCCCGCCGCCACCAGAACCGTGCCGCCGCCGCGGACGTAGTTCACCACGTTGTCGATGTATTCCATCGGCAGGATGCCCTGCATCCGGTAGCGGTCGAAGATGATCAGGTCGAACTCGTCGATCTTCTCGACGAACAACTCGCGCGTGGGGAAGGCGATCAGCGACAGTTCCTCGACCGGCACGCCGTCCTGCTTTTCGGGCGGGCGCAGGATGGTGAAATGCACCAGATCGACCGAGGGGTCGGATTTCAGCAGGTTGCGCCAGACCCGCTCGCCGGTATGCGGCTGGCCGGAAACCAGCAGCACCCGCAGCCGGTCGCGCACGCCGTTGATCTGCACCACGGCGGCGTTGTTGCGGTCGGTCAGTTCTCCTTCGATCCCCGCGACCGAGAATTGCAGCACGTTCTGCCCGGCATGGGGCAGGGTGACCGGCAGTTCCAGATCGGTGTTGGTGGGAACGGTGAAGGAAACCGGTTCCTCGGCATCGACGGCGATGGTCAGTTCCACCTGATCGCCCAGCCCGGCGGGCACTGCGCCCTGATCGTCGATGCGAAGGCGCAGCATGAATTCCTCGCCCAGAATGGCAAAGGCGGGCGCGTCCGAGATGATCAGCCGGCGGTCCCAGTCGGTTTCGCGGCCGGTCAGCAGCACATGCAGGGGGGCGGGCAGGCCGGGCGTCGCCTCAAGATCATGCACCCTGCCGTCGCTGATCAGGATGGCGCCGGCAATCCGCGCGCGGGGTTCGGCGGCGATGGCCTCGGCCAAAGCGGTCATGGCAAGGCTGCCCGCGTCATCCGGCCCGTCGCCGAAGCGGACGATGCGCAACTCGGTATTCTCCAGCGCGCCGACCGCCGCCGTCAGCCGCGCCACGGCCTCGGCGGTCTGTGCGGGCCGGTCGCCCAGTTTCTGCGAGGCGCTTTCATCGACCACCAGAATGACGATGTCGGTCAGGGGCTTGCGCTCTTCCTCCTGCAGGACGGGGTTCAAGAGCGCCGCCATCAGCGCCACCGCCGCCAGCGCGCGGAACGGCCAGCCCCGCAGCGACCGCCAGACCGCCAGCAGCACCAGAGCAAAGGCGATGCCGCCCAGAACCCACAACAGGGGCAGCGGCAGCAGCGGTTCAAAGATCACCGTCCGGCTCATTGCCCCAGCCTTTCCAGCAGCGCCGGCACATGGACCTGATCGGATTTGTAGTTGCCGGTCAGCACATGCATGATCACGTTGATGCCGAAGCGATAGCTGATCTCGCGCATCTGCTCGCCGGCATAGCCGCGGCCCACGGGGAACATCGGGCTGCCGTCGGGGTTGGTGGCCCAGGCCGCGGCCCAGTCATTGCCGCCGATGATCACCGGCGTCACCCCATCGTTCAGGTTACGGAAGGGCATGCCTTCTTCCTGCGCGGCGTCGGGGGGCGCGGCTTCGACCCAAAGGGTCGTGCCGTTGGACCGGCCGGGGAAATCCTGCAGAAGATAGAAGGCGCGGGTCAGCACATGGTCGGGCGGCACGGGTTCCAGCGGCGGAATGTCCAGCCCCGCCGCCAGGGCCTGCAGCGCCTGACCTTCGGGCGTGGCGCCGCTGCCGAAGCCTGCAATATCCCCGTCGCGGGTGTCGAACAGGATCATCCCGCCGGTGCGCAGGAAGCGGTTCAGCTTGGCATAGGCGGCGGGTGAGGGAAGGGGCTGATCGGGCGTCACGGGCCAGTAAAGGAAGGCGAAGAAGGCCAGATCGTCCTTCTCAAGATCCACGCCCATCGGCGGTTCAGGTTCGACCGAGGTGCGCATCCACAGCTGATCGCCCAGGCCGCGCAGGCCGGCTTCGGCCACGCGGTCAAGTTCTGCATTGCCGGTCAGCACATGGCCCAGGACCACGCCGCGCGTCGCTTCGATGGCGAAGGCATCGGCGGCGGGGTCGGGCGGCGGGGCATCCTGCGCGCGGCCCTCCTGCGGCAGGGCAAGGCAGGCCAGCGCCACCACCGCCGCGGCCCGGCCGATCCGGGGCAGGCGGCCGGACAGGGCCAGCGCCGCCAGAACGTCCATCGACAGAAGCGCCAGCGCCGCGGCCAGAAGCCAGCCGGCCAGCGGTTGGGCGCGCGGCGCCTCAAGCCCCTCAACCCGCGCGCCGGCGGGCCAGGTGGCGGGTGTCAGCGCCTGCCCGGCGGGCAGCGCGTTGATGGCCACCAGCCGGTCTTCGTGGCGGTAAAGACCGGGCGGCGCGGCCGCGCCCGGCCCTTCGGTCAGCGCAAGGGCCAGCGCATCGCCCGGAACGCCCCCGAGTGCCCCGGCCTCGGCCGGCTGGCCATAGCCGTCCAGCAGACGCTCGGGCACCCAGGTCAGCCCCTTGATGTCGCCGGCTTCGGCGCCGCCGGCGCGGGCGGAAACCGCTAGCCGTTCCAGCATCTGCATGAACAGGCCCGACAGGGGCAGGTTCGACCATTCGGCATTGGCGGTGACATGGAACAGCACCACCTGCCCCTGACCCACCGTCTTGCGGGTCACCAGCGGCGTGCCGTCATCCAGCGCGGCGATGGTGCGTTCGGTCAGGTCGGGGCCGGGCTGGGCCAGAACCTGCTCGGTCACCGTCACGTCATCGGGCACCGGCAGGCCGTGGAAGGGCGAGCCTTCGGGGAAGGGTGCAAGGGGTTTGGGCTGATCCCAGCTCATCGCGCCGCCGACGGCCCGGCCGCCTTCGCGCAGACGCACCGGCAGAAGCGGGTCTTCGTCCATGCGCGACAGGTCGCTGGCCGCAAGACGGGGCCCGGCAAAGCGCAACAGCAGCCCGCCTTCATCCAGCCAGTCCAGCACGCCGTCCTGTTCGGTCTGGGTCAGCCGGGCGACATCGGCCAGAATGATCACGTCGGGCTTCGCGGGCAGCACATCGGCCAGACTGCCTTCGATCAGTTCGGCGGTGGGGGCAAGGGCCTGCCGCAGATAGTGGGTGGGCGCCAGAAGCTGCAGCCCCTCACGGTCGGCGCTGCCAGAGATCAGCGCCACCTTGCGGCGTTTCAGGCTGTCATCCGACAGGGCCACGGCGCCGGCGGTGCGCTGGCCGATCAGCTCGAACCGGGTGATGCGGTTGCGCAGTTCGGGCGGCAGGTCCAGCGCGGCTTCGGCCTGCGCCGCGCCCGGCGCGAAGGACAGGGGGACGCGCGCCAGTTCCCGCTCGATCCCGGCGGGATCGGGGCCGCGCGCCGCAACCTCGACCTGCGCGGCATCGGCCGAGGGCAGACGGGCGCCCGCCACGGTGATCTTGCCATCGACAAAGCGCGGCGGGTGCAGCGCAAAGACCGGCCGGGGCGAGGCCAGAACCGTCAGCCCGCCCCGCGCCTGCAGGGCCGAGCTCAGCGTCTCCTGCCCCGGATGGGTCAGGCCATCGGTCAGCCACAGGGTTTCAAAACCGCCTTCGGGCAGCACATTGGTCCAAGGGCCGACATCGGCGGGAAGCCATGGTTTCGGCACCATGGCGGCAAGGCGCCCGCGCCAGTCTTCAGCCTTTGCGAAGGCAAGAGGGGCCGGCGCCTCGGCCAGTTGCGCCACGGCGACCAGCCGCCCGGCGCGGCCCGCAGCATCCAGTGCGGCCATGGCCCTGTCCATCCGGCGGGGCCAGTCGCGCGCATCGGCCCAGCCGCCGTCGATCACGATCAGCAGCGGCCCGGTGCTTTCGGCGCGGGGTTCGGGGTTCAGGACCGGCCCGGCAAAGCCCAGGATCGCCGCCGCCACCGCAAGGGCGCGCAGAAGAAGCAGCCACCACGGCGTCTTGTCGGCCTGACGCTCCTCATCCTGCAGGCCCAAAAGCAGGGCCACGCCGGGAAAGCGGCGGCGGATCGGCGCGGGCGGCACGGCGCGCAACAGCAGCCACAGGACGGGCAGCGCGATCAGGCCCAGAAGCAGCCATGGCGCGGTAAAGGCGATGGGGCCAAGGATCATCGGCCGCCCTCCAGCGCGCGGTAGGCCCAGAGAAGCCCCGCCTGCGCCGGCTGCCCGGTGTGGTGGCAGCCATAATGCCAGCCGACGGCGCCGGCCAGCACCTGAAGCCGGTCCTTGCGTTCGGCCAGACGGGCCAGATAGCGGCTGCGCAGCTCACCCGCGCTTTGGGTTTCGTGGCGCAGACCACCGCCCATGGATTCGAAAATCGTGCGGCCGTCGAAGGGGAAATCCTCTTCGGCCGGGTCAAGCACCTGCAGCAGAAGCCCGGTCACGCCGCGTTCGGCCGCTTCGGTCAGTGCCTTTTCCAGCCCGTCCAGCGGCCCGAGGAAATCCGACAGGAAGACCGCGCGGCCATGCGGCACCAGACCCGCGGCCACCGGGGCGCCGTAGTCGGACGGGTCTGGCTGTTCCAGCCGGGCGGCCAGGGTGACCACCTGCGCGCGGCCGGGTTTCGGCGCATCGCCGCCGGTCAGCCCCACCCGTTCCCCGCCCCGCAGCAGCAGAACCGCCAGCGCCAGCGCCAGAAGTTGCGCGCGATCGGCCTTGGCCGGCCGGTCCCTGGCGCCGGAAAAGCCCATGGATCGCGCCCGGTCCACCCAAAGCGTCACCGACTGCGCGGCCTGCCATTCCCGCTCGCGCACGAAATGCGCGTCCGACCGGGCCGAGCGGCGCCAGTCGATGCTGCGGGCGGCATCCCCGGCATGGGCCGGGCGATACTGCCAGAATTCATCGCCCTGACCGGCCCGCCGCCGCCCGTGTTCGCCCAGCATCACGGTGCGGGCCAGATGGTCGGCCTCGGCCAGAAGCGCGGGCAGCGCCTGCCCGAGCGTTTCGGCCCGGGCGCGGAGATCGGGGGCAAGGCTCAAGCGGCAGCCTCAAGCCGCAGCGCCTGCTGCACGGTGCGTTCGATCAGGCCCGAAAGGGTTTCGCCCCGCGCGCGGGCGGCGAAAGACAGCGCCATCCGGTGTTCCAGCACGGGTTTTGCCATGGCCGCCACATCGGCGATGGAAGGCGCAAGCCGCCCGTCCAGCAGCGCCCGCGCCCGGACCGTCAGCATCAGCGCCTGCGCCGCGCGCGGCCCCGGACCCCACGAAAGCGATCCGGCCAGCGCGGCGCCTTCCGCCTCACCGGGGCGGCAGGCGCGGACCAGATCAAGGATCGCCTCGACCACGCTGTCACCCACCGGCATCCGCCGGATCACCGACTGCGCCGCGATCAGGCCTTCGGCATCAAAGACGGCATGGGCCTGCGTTTCGGTCGCGCCGGTGGTGGCCAGAAGGATGGCCTTTTCCGCCTCGCGGCTGGGATAATCGACATCGACCTGCAGAAGGAAGCGGTCAAGCTGGGCTTCGGGCAGGGGGTAGGTGCCCTCTTGCTCGATGGGGTTCTGGGTGGCCAGAACGTGGAACGGGCGGCCAAGCGGGCGGTGCTGGCCGGCGATGGTGACCTCACGTTCCTGCATCGCCTGCAGAAGCGCCGACTGGGTGCGCGGCGAGGCGCGGTTGATTTCGTCGGCCATCAGAAGCTGGCCGAAAACCGGCCCTTCAAGGAAGCGGAAGGCGCGGCTGCCGTCGGCGGCGGTTTCCAGCACTTCGCTGCCCAGAATGTCGGCCGGCATCAGGTCGGGCGTGAACTGGATGCGGTTGGCCTTCAGCCCCATGACGGTGGAAAGCGTGTCGACCAGCAACGTCTTGCCCAGCCCCGGCAGGCCGACCAGCAGGGCGTGACCGCCGCAGACAAGGGCGGCAAGCACCTGATCCACCACCTTTTCCTGCCCGATGAACCGCCCGGCGACCGAGGCGCGCGCACGGCCCAGACGTTCGGCCAGCGCCTCGATCTCGGCAACAAGCGTGGTGGGATCGCTCATGACATTCCTCCGCCGGGTTCTATATTGTGCCATATGAAGGAAAACTGGTGCCGGGCACAAATGCCAAAAGCCGACGAGACACAAATGATCGTGAAACCCTCGGCAGAGGGGCTGGCGGCGTCGGCCAAGGCGGCGTCGAATAAGGGGCCGCCCCCGGTTCATCTGTGGAACCCGCCCTATTGCGGTGATCTGGATATCCGCATCGCGCGGGACGGGACCTGGTTCTACCTTGGCACGCCGATCGGGCGGATGCCTTTGGTCAAGCTGTTCTCATCCATCCTGAAGCTCGAGGACGGGCGGTATTATCTGGTCACCCCGGTTGAAAAGGTGGGCATCCGGGTGGATGACGCGCCGCTTCTCGCCGTGGATTTCGAGGTGTCGGGGCAGGGCCGCGATCAGGCGATCCGCTTTGTGACAAAGACCGAGGATGAGGTGACGGCCGGCGCCGAAAACCCGATCCGCGTCGTGCGCGACCCCGAAACGGGCGAGCCTTCGCCCTATGTCCACGTCCGCCGCGGGCTTGAGGCGCTGATCGACCGCAAGAGTTTCTATCGTCTGGTCGAGCTTGGGACGCAGGAAAGGCTTGACGGGCAGGACTGGTTCGGACTCTGGTCATCCGGCCAATTCTTCCCGGTGATCCCTGCTTCCGAACTGACCTGATGCCCCGTTTCGCTGCCAATCTGACCTTCCTGTTCTCCGAAGTCCCGCCGCTTGACCGGCCGGGTCTGGCGGCGCAGGCGGGATTTGACGGGGTGGAGATTCTCTTTCCCTATGACCAGTCGGTGAAAGACTGGGCGGCGGCGCTGGCCGGCCTGCCCTTGGTGAACCTGAACACTTGGCCGGGCGACTGGGCGGCGGGCGACCGGGGCTTTGCCGCGCTGCCCGGCGAAGAGGCGCGGTTCCGTGACAGCTTCCTGCGCGCGGCCGATGTGGCCGAGCGGCTGGGCTGCCCCCGGGTGCATGTGATGGCAGGCGTGGCCCGTGGTCCGGCGGCCGAGCAGACCTTGGCCGACAACCTGAACTGGGCCGTCGCACAGGCGCCTGACCTGACACTGCTGCTGGAGCCGATCAACGCCGACGACATGCCGGGCTATTTCCTGAACGATTTCGATCAGGCCGCGCGGATTCTGGACGATCTGGCGCTGCCGCAGGTGGGGCTGCAGTTCGATCTGTGGCATGCCGCGCGCATCCACGGCAGCGCGCAAGGCGTGTGGGAACGGCACCGCAACCATATCGCCCATGTCCAGATCTCGGGCTTTCCCGGCCGGAATGAACCGGGCGGCGGCGGCTTTGACCTGACGGCGATGTGCGCCGAACTGGATCAGGGCGACTGGCCGGGCTGGGTGGCGGCCGAATACCGGCCCGCACGCGCCACGGTGCATGGTCTGGCCTGGCTTCAGGCGCTGAAATCGCGCAGCCGGCCCATCGGCGACTGACCGGCGGGGCCTGAGGCTTCCTGCCGCCTTGCCATTGCGGCGGCTTGGCCCCAGATAGGGGCAGGATACAGGAGACGCCCATGCAACCCGGCAACAAGTTTTTCGACGACATGTCGCGCCTGATGACCTCGGCCATGGGAGTGGCCCAGGGCGCGCGGACCGAGGCCGAGACCGCGATGAAAAGCTGGATGGACCGCTGGCTGGCCGACCGCGATTTCGTCACGCGCGAGGAATTCGACGCGGTAAAGGCCATGGCGCAGAAGGCGCGTGAGGAGAACGCCGCGCTGGAAGCCCGTATTGCCGCGCTTGAGGCGAAGGCAGCCAAGTAACTGCGCGGTTTGCTGCCGGCCCCGAACCCCGGTTTTGGCGTGCAGGCGCCGGGCAGAATGGGCCGGGGTTATAATTCTGCAGATCGTGCGCATCTTTCTAGGGTGTCCATCACACCACAGGAGGATGACATGCAACAGCAAGCCCTTATGACCGGAACCGACCGCAGCACCCGCGCCATGGTGTCCAGCAAGGATGTCAACGGCACCGCGGTTTACAGCCCCGGCGGCGACCATCTGGGCCATGTTGACCATCTGATGATCGACAAGGCCTCGGGTCAGATCGGCTATGCCGTGATGGCTTTCGGCGGGTTTCTGGGGGTCGGGCAGGACCACACGCCTGTCCCCTGGCGCAAGCTGCGCTTCGATACCGGCCTTGGCGGCTATGTGACCGACATCACCCGCGACCAGCTGGAAAAGGCGCCGAAGCCGCCGGCCGACTGGTCGGAAAGCCACGCCTGGCGCCAGCGGGCCTATGATTACTACGGCATGCCCTACTACTGGTAAGACCGGGCCGGCAGGCTGAACGGCAAGGCCCCGCTTCGGCGGGGCCTATTCCGTCAGCCGCCCCCAGAGGTCATATTCACCCGCTTCTTCGACCTGCACCGCCACCATGTCACCGGGCGCGAGGCCTTCGAAACCCTCGTCGATGAACAGGTTGCCGTCGATTTCGGGCGCGTCGGCCATGGTGCGGCAGGTGGCGCCTTCGTCGTCCACCTCATCCACGATCACCTGGATGACGCGGCCGACCTTGGCGGCCAGCTTTGCCTCGGAAATGGCTTGGGCCTTTTCCATGAAGCGGTCCCAGCGGTCTTGCTTCACCTCGGCCGGAACATGGTCGGGCAGGTCGTTTGAACGGGCGCCGGCGACATTTTCGTACTGGAAGCAGCCCACGCGGTCCAGCTGCGCCTCATCCAGCCAGTCCAGCAGCGTCTGGAACTCGGCCTCGGTCTCGCCTGGGTAGCCGACGATGAAGGTGGACCGCAGGGTGATATCGGGGCAGGCGGCACGCCAGGCGGCGATTTCGTCCAGCGTCCTGGCCGCGGCAGCGGGCCGGGCCATGCGTTTCAGCGTGTCGGGATGGGCGTGCTGGAACGGGATGTCCAGATAGGGCAGCACCAGCCCCTCGGCCATCAGCGGGATCAGGTCGCGGACATGCGGATAGGGATAGACATAATGCAGCCGCACCCAAGCGCCGAGCGAACCCAGATCGCGGGCAAGATCGGTGATATGGGCGCGGTGTTCGCGCCCGTCGCGGCCGGCGGTGGTGGCGTGCTTCACGTCAACCCCATAGGCCGAAGTGTCCTGCGAGATCACCAGAAGTTCCTTCACCCCGGCCTCGACCAGCTTTTCCGCCTCACGCAGCACGGCGTGGGCGGGGCGGCTGACCAGCCTGCCGCGCATGTCGGGGATGATGCAGAACTTGCATTTGTGATTGCAGCCTTCGGAAATCTTCAGATAGCTGTAATGCCGGGGGGTCAGCTTTACCCCCGTCGCCGGCAGAAGATCGACAAAGGGATCGGGCGCGGGCGGCACGGCGGTATGCACCGCGTCCAGCACCGCCTCATACTGATGGGGGCCGGTCACGGCCAGCACCTTGGGATGGGCGCCGGTGATGTATTCCGGCTCGGCGCCAAGGCAGCCCGTCACCAGAACCCGGCCGTTTTCGCGCAGCGCCTCGCCAATCGCCTCAAGGCTTTCGGCCTTGGCCGAGTCGAGAAACCCGCAGGTGTTGACGATCACCGCATCGGCGCCCTTGTAATCGGGGCTGATCGCATAGCCCTCGGCCCGCAGGCGGGTCAGGATGCGTTCGCTGTCCACCAGCGCCTTGGGGCAGCCAAGGCTGACCATGCCGATGGTCGGCTGGCCGGGGCGCCGCGCGTCGGGCACGGTGGCGCGGGCAAGATCGGGGCGAAGGTTGGGCGGGTTCTGCGACATTGGCGGGATATAGCGGGGAAGGCGGGCGCTGTTAAGGGGCCGCCTTTGTCCCCCCGTTGCTCCGCATGGCGAATTGATGCCAAGGCGGCCACAGGCCCTTGCATGGCGGGCCGGTGGGCATAGACTCAAGCCGTAGTGGTGAGGGAGGGTGTGATGCGCTGGATCGTCCGTCTGGTGGGGGCTCTGGTCGTGCTGGTCCTTCTGGCCCTTGGCGCGGTGGCGCTGATTCCGGCCGAAAGGATCGCGGGGCTCTTCATCGGCAAGTTCGAAACGCTGACGGGGCGGAACCTGACGCTGGAAGGCTCGGTCAGTCCCAGTTTCTGGCCGGTGCTGGGTGCGCGGACCGGAACGGTGACCATCTCGAACGCTGAATGGTCGGATGCCGGCCCGATGATGCAGGCCGAGGCGCTGGAGATCGGCGTCGATCTGGCGGCGCTGATCGCCGGCGAGGTGCGGATCACCGGGGTTGAGGCGGTGAACCCCCGGCTGGTGCTGGAACGGTCGCGCGACGGGCAGGAAAACTGGGTCTTCGGCGGCTCGGCCGGCGGCACGGTGACCACCGATACCCCCGGCGTCGGCACCCCCTTCACGCTGGAAAAAGGCGTGATCCGGGGCGGCACGCTGATCTTCATCGACCACCGCAGCGGTACGCGGACGGAACTGACCGGCATGGAGGCCGAACTGGCCATCCCCGATTATGAGGGCGAGGCGCAGGTCAGCCTTTCGGCGATGCGCGGCGGGCAGGCCTTCACGGCCGATGTAACGCTGGGCGCTTTCCGCAGCTTTCTGGACGGCCAGGTCGGCCCGGTGGAACTGGCGCTGACCGCTGGCAAGGCGAAGGCCAGCTTCTCGGGCCGCGCCGGCTGGAACCCGGTGGCGGGTGAAGGCGCGCTGACCGCCGATCTGGGCGACCTGACCGAAATCGCGGCGCTGGCGGGCATCACCCGGCCCGCCCTGCCCGAGGGGCTGGGCGCCCGCCGCGTATCGGTCGAGGGGCAGACGACCGTCACCGATGCCGGGTCGGTCCACCTGCGCGGCGCGGCGCTGCAACTGGACGATACCGCGCTGACCGTCGATGCCGATCTGACCACGGCGGGTGAGCGGCCGAAGCTGTCGGCCAAGGTCACCGCCGGGGCGCTGGACCTGCGCGGTCTGACCGGCGGGCAGGGCGGCGGCGCGGGTGGGGGCGCACAGGCCGCCGGCTGGCCCAAGGACAAGATCGACGTCAGCGCCCTTTCCGCGATGGATGCGGCGGTCGCGCTGACGGCGGACAGCGCCGATCTGGGGCTGGCAAAGCTGGGCCCCCTGCAAATGATGGTGACGATCGACCGCGCCCGCGCCGTCTTCGACATCCGGCGGGTGGCGGCCTATGACGGCACCGTCTCGGGCCAGTTCGTGGTGAACGGGCGCAGCGGCCTGTCGGTGGGGGGTGACCTGACCTTTGCCGGCATGGCGCTGCAACCCCTGCTGCGCGATTTCGGCGGCTATGAGCGGCTGATCGGCACCGGCGATCTGCGGGTGAAATTCCTGGGCGTCGGCAATTCCATCGACGCGATCATGCGCGGCCTGAAGGGCGACGGCAGCCTTGCGCTGGGCAAGGGAGAGATTCGCGGGCTCGACATCGCCGGGATGCTGCGGACCATGAACACCTCTTATGTCGGCGAGGGGCAGAAGACCGTTTACGACAGCATCACCGGCAGCTTCACGATGGACAAGGGCGTGCTGTCGAACAGCGATCTGAAGCTGATCTCGCCTTATGTGACGGCGTCGGGCTCGGGCAAGGTGGGGCTTGGCACGCGGACGCAGGACTACCGCATCAAGGCCACGGCGCTGGCCGACGCCGAGGGGCAGGGCGGGCTGACCGCGCCGCTGATGATCACCGGCACCTGGGCCAACCCGAAATTCGCGCTGGACCTTGAGGCGCTGGCCGATCAGGAACTGGCCGATGAAAAGGCCGCGCTGGAAGAAGCCGCCAAGCGCAAGCTTGAAGAAGAACTGGGCGTGGTGCAGCAGGAAGGCGAAAGCCTCGAAGACGCCGCCCGCCGCCGCGCCGAAGAGGTGATCACCGACGAAGCCCGCAAGGCGCTGGAGGGGCTTCTGGGCGGCAACTGAGGGCGCCTGTGCAAAAGGCCCGGGCGCCATGTGGGCGGCGACCGGGCAAGGGGGACCGGCATCGGAATGCCGGCCCGCAAGCGCCACACTTCGGTGTCAGTTGACCTGCGAGGTCGGGCGCGGCGTTGTGGCCGTTTCCGGCGGCAGCGACGGCAGGGTGATTTCGGGCAGCGTGCCCGTCAGGCTTTCAAGGAAGGCCACAAGCTGCGCGGTCTCTTCGGGTTTCAGCGCCTCACCCAGCTGGCTTTCGGCCATGATCTCGACCGCGACCGACAGATCCCAGACCTTGCCCGAGTGGAAGTAGGGCGCGGTCAGTGCGATGTTGCGCAGGGGGGCGGCGCGGAAGACATATTCGTCATCCGCCGTATCGGTCACCGCGAAACGGCCCTTGTCGCCGGGGGGCAGCACCTCTGACCCGGGTTTTTCGATCAGGCCGAACGGATAATAGCCATGGCCGCCGACGTTGACGCCCGAGTGGCAGGACGAACAGCCCTTGTCGATGAACAGCTGCAACCCGGCCTTCGCATCGGCGCTGAGCGCGTTGTCGTCGCCGTTCAGCCAGGCGTCGAAGGGCGCAGGCGTGATCAGCGTGGCCTCAAAAGCCTCAATCGCCTTGGCCATGTTGTCGAAGGTCACCGGATCGGCCTCATCCGCGAAGGCCGCCTTGAACCAGCCGACATAGGCGGGCATCGAGTTCAGCGTTACCACCACGTTTTCGGGCGTGTTGGCCATTTCCACCCCGGCCTGCACCGGGCCCTTGGCCTGCGCCTTCAGGTCTTCGGCGCGGCCGTCCCAGAACTGGGCTTCATTCAGCACGGCGTTCAGCGCGGTGGGCGCATTGCGCGGACCCTTCTGCCAGCCATGGCCGACCGAAGTTTCCATGTTGTCGTCGCCCCCCGTCGCCAGATTGTGGCACGAGGCGCAGGAGAATACCCCCGAGGCCGACAGCCGCGGATCGAAGAACAGCGCCTTGCCAAGCGCGATCTTCTCGGGTGTCACGGGGTTGTCCTTGACGGCCGGAACCGTCGAGGGCAGCGGTTTGAAGGTTTCAAGGGCAGTATCGCGCAGCGGATCGGCTTGTGCCGCGCCGGCGATTGCGGTGGCCGCGAGAAGGGCCGACAGGATGGGACGCATCTTTCTCTCCAGGACTCTCCGTTCACGCGAAACCAGTGTCACCGGAGCCGGGAAATGCGCCTTGATCGAGATCAGTTTCTGGAATTATTCTAAAAGTAGATCGGCCCCGCACCTTTCGGGCGGCCGGTCAGTCCCGGTAGGGCCGGGTCAGCCGCTGGCCGTTGAACGTATGGGTGCAGCAGCGGCAGAGCGGTTCAAGATCGTCCGCCGTCAGATCGGGCGCCACCTTTTGCAGGCGGTTGTGATCATCAACATAAAGGCCGCTGAAGCGGCTGCTTTCGCCCAGCCAGACAAAGGGCTGCCGGTCTTCGGGCAGACGCGCGACCATGCGGAAGATCGGGTCAGGCCGGTCCAGCCGCGCCACGGCTTCGGAATAGACCTCATCCCAGTCTTCGCCCACCTTCGACAGAAGGAAGCGGTAAAGCGGGGTGTAATCCAGACCGCGGCGCACCTTGCCGCCCATCCCGGCGCTGGTCACGCCTTCGGCAATCGCGGCTTCGGTGGCCCTGGTGTTGCGGTCCCACCGCGCCTCACCGCCGGAATGGTGCCGCACCAGACGCGCCAGCGTGTTCACCTTGCGGTAAAGCGGCTCTTTCGCGCCGTCATGCCGGCCCCGGTGCGCCACGGATCAGCGGCGACGGTCGCGCCGGGCGCTCATCGGCTGGAAGGCCACGCCGACATGGGCCTCGCAATAAGGCTTGCCGGGCAGGCTGGGCAGACCGCAGAACCAGAAATCATCGGTCGCCGGGTCGCCGATCGGCCATTTGCAGGTGCGCTCGGTCAGTTCCATCAGCGTCAGCTTGCGCGCGCGTTTTTCCACCTCGCGGACCGAAGCCAGCGCCTCTGGGCTGATCTCGTTCAGGCTGGGCTGCGGCGGCAGCGGCTGGCCGGCGGGGATGACGGCCTTGCGCACCGGCAGCGGGGTGACAGTGGCACTGGGTGCCGGGACGGCCGGGGCCGCACGCTCAACCGGCGCGGCGCGCGGGGCTTCGGGCTGCGGTGCAGCGGCGCGCGGCGCTTCGGCCGGACGGGGCGCCTCGGCCCGCGCGGCGGCGGGGGCCGCGACCGGCGCCTCGGCCTCATCACCCTGCGCGGCACCGTCACCGGCCCGGTTCGACAGGCCCAGACGATGCACCTTGCCGATCACCGCATTGCGGGTGACGCCGCCCAGCTCCTTTGCGATCTGGCTGGCGGACTGGCCTTCGGCCCACATGCGCTTGAGCAACTCGACGCGCTCGTCGGTCCAGGACATGGCAAACTCCGGGGGTTGGGCCTTTCGGCCATTCTATTCGGGACGGCACCGGATACAAGGCGGGCGCAAGAGAATCAAGCACCGGGGCTTGCGCGGCCCGGCGGCCTGAGCCAAGGCTTGCCCGGGATCCGGTCAGGTCAGGGGGCAGGAATGCACGACTACCGCACGCAGCGCGCCGACACCTTCGAAACCTTCCGCCAGGCCGGCAAGGGTGTGAAACTGCCCGCGACCGCCGTGGTGGTGTTCTTCTTCGTGGCCGAAGAGGTCGAAACCAGATGGTCCGCCGTCGAAAAGGCCCTGCGCGCCAAGGGCTTCCGAACCGCGAACGATGGCGAAGTGCTTGAGGCGCGCATCGGCCCGGTGACGGTGGACCCCGAAACCATCTGGCAATGGGAACGTCTGGCGACCGAAATCGTCCTGCCATTCGAGTTCTGGCCCGACGGCTGGGAACTTGACGACTGATCTGCCGGCGCCTTGCCGCGGGCGGCAAGGCATTCCTTTAGGTCGTCTGCGCGGCCAGATGGCCGCTTGCCTCCGCCCGGGGGCGTCCCGCCCCCGGACCCCCCGGGAGTATTTTGAAAGGTGCAAATGCGCAGTTGCACCTTTTGAAATACTCCCGCCGGAGGCGAACGCACCGAGCCGGTTGGCGCGCGCCCCGCGCGCCAGAGGCGAGAGGAAAGGCTTGCGCCGCGCACCCCGCGCGGCGCGCGATCAGATCACCGGGCGGCCGGCGATCCAGGTGGCGGTGATGGCGCGGTCGTCGCCCATCATGATCGTCGGGAACAGGGCCTGCCAGATATCCCCGGCGCGGGTGACCGCCTGGGCGATGGCGGGGGTCGAGGCGAGGTCGATGACGGCCAGATCGGCCTCCATCCCCGGAGCGATGTTGCCGATCAGGTGGTCGGCCCGCAGCGCCTGGGCCGAGCCCTGCGTCGCCAGCCACCAGAGCTCCGCCGGGTGCAGCGGCCGGCCGCGGAGTTGCGCCACCTCATAGGTCGCGGCCATGGTCCGCAGCATCGAGAAGGACGACCCGCCCCCGGTATCGGTGGCCAGCCCCACGCGGTGGCCTTCGGCCTTCAGCCCGCCCATGTCGAACAGGCCCGAACCGATGAAGGTGTTCGAGGTCGGGCAATGGATCAGGCTGGCGCCGGCTTCGCGCAAGCGATCCCGCTCACGCGCGGTCAGGTGGATGGCGTGGCCGTAGATCGCGCCTTCGGCGAGCAATCCCTGCGCCTCATAGGTATCCAGATAGTCGCGCGACTGGGGGAAGAGCGATTTCACCCAGTCGATCTCATCCGTCTGTTCCGACAGATGGGTCTGCATCAGGCAATGAGGATATTCGCGCCAAAGCGCCCCCAGCGCCGCCAGCTGTTCGGGGGTCGAGGTGGGCGAGAAGCGCGGCGTGATGACATAGGAGGCGCGGCCCTGACCGTGCCATTTCTCAAGCAAATGTTTCGAATCGTCATAGGCTGATTGCGGGGTGTCGCGCAGGCCCTCGGGGGCGTTGCGGTCCATGCAGGTCTTGCCGGCCCAGATCCGCATATCGCGGCGGGCGGCGGCGCCGAAGATTGCGTCCACGCTTTCGGGGTGGATGGTGCTGTAGGTGCAGACCGAGGTGGTGCCGTTCGCGGTGGCAAGGCCCAGATAGCGCTCGGCCACTTCGGCGGCATAGGCGGCATCGGCAAAGCGCATCTCTTCGGGGAAAGTATAAAGGTTCAGCCAGTCGATCAGCCGCTTCCCCCAGGAGGCGATGATCGCGGTCTGGGGATAATGCACATGGGCATCGACGAAACCGGCCGAGATCAGGCAACGGCCGTAATCGGTGACCTTTGCGGCCGGGTGGGCGGCGCGCAGCCTGTCTGCCGGGCCAACGGCGGCGATACGGCCGTTTTCAATCAGCACGGCGCCATGGCTTTCGTGCCGCGCCGCGCCGAGACCCGCGGCAAAAGGGTCTGCGGTGAAGGACAGGACCTGCCCCAGAAGTAGATCGGCCATGATGTCTCTCGCCCATTGAACCGGATCAGACTAACGGCTTGGCGGGTTCGGGTAAATTTCCGAGTGGCGGCGGACTGCCCCCTGTATCCCCGAAACAGCTTTCGCTAAGGATGGGGTAATCGGAGGCGCCGGATGACGGAAGAACAGGCGGGCAGGGAAGAAGACGGGCTGGAACCCGCCCGCGTCGATGCGATCCTCGACGCGGTCGAGGCCGGCGATGCCGCGCGTGTCACCGCGCTGCTTGAGCCGCTGCATGCGGCCGACATCGCCGACCTTCTGGAACAGATCGGCAGTACCGAGCGGGCAGCGCTTTTGGCCCTGTCCTCGCGTGAGATTGACGGCGAAATCCTGTCGGAAATCGACGAATCGATCCGCGAAGAGGTGATCGAGGCCCTGCCGCCCGAGCAGGTCGCCGAGGCGATGCGGGAACTGGACACCGACGATGTGGTGGACATCCTTGAAGACCTTGAGCCGCCGCAGCAGGGCCGCATCCTTCAGGCGCTGGACAGCGCCGACCGTGTGGCGGTGGAACAGGCGCTGGCCTATCCGGAATATTCAGCCGGCCGCCTGATGCAGCGCGAGGTGGTGGTGGCGCCGCAGCACTGGACGGTGGGGGAAACCATCGACTATCTGCGGCAGGCCGACAGCCTGCCAGACCAGTTCTATCACGTCATCCTGACCGACCCGCGCATGAAGCCCATCGGCTATGCCACTTTGGGCCGGGTTCTGTCGGCGCGGCGCGAAACCCGGCTGGCCGACATCACCGAAGACAGTTTCCGCACCATCGAGGCCACCGACCCCGAGGCCGACGTGGCCTATATCTTCAACCAGTATCACCTGATTTCCTGCCCGGTGGTCGATGCCGGGGGGCGTCTGGTGGGGGTCATCACCATCGACGACGCGATGAACGTGCTGGATGAGGAGCATGAGGAAGACATGCTGCTGCTGGCCGGGGTGGGCGAGGAAAGCTCGATCTCGGATGGCGCCTTCGAGACGGTGAAAAGCCGGCTGCCCTGGCTGGTGGTGAACCTGTTCACGGCCTCGATTTCGGCCTTCGTGATTTCGCGGTTCGAGGCGACGATTGCGGCGCTGGTCGCGCTGGCGGCGCTGATGCCGATTGTGGCGTCAACCGGGGGGATTGCCGGCACGCAATCGCTGGCGGTGGCGGTGCGGGCGCTGGCGACGCGCGACCTGACGGCGGCGAATGCCCGGCGCGTGGTGTTGCGCGAACTGGGGGCGGGGGTTCTGAACGGGATTGCGCTGGCGCTGATCCTGGGGGCGGCGGGCGGGCTGATCTTCTGGGATCTGCGGCTGGGCGTGGTGCTGGCCATGGCGATGATCGTCAACCAGATCGTCGCGGCGCTGGGGGGCGTGCTGGTGCCGCTGACGCTGGAGCGGTTCGGGTTTGACCCGGCGCTGGCCTCGGGCACCTTCGTGACGACGCTGACCGACGTGATGGGCTTTTTCGCCTTCCTGGGGCTGGCCACGGTGCTGCTGCTATGACCGATCTTGCCGTCATCAAGGCTGCGGCGCGCAAGGCGGCCTTTGCCGCCCGGAAAGAGGCCTTTGCGCGCGGGCAGGGGCAGGCGGCCGAGATTCTGGCCGATTTCCTTGCCGCCCATCGCGGGCGGGCGCTGGCCGGCTACATGCCGATGCGGACCGAGATTGACCCGCTGCCCGCCATGGCCGCCCATGACGGGCCGGTGGGCGTGCCGGTGATCCTGGGCGCCGGCCAACCGCTGCGGTTCCGCGAATGGTCGCCCGGCGCGGCCATGGTGCCGGGGGATTTCGGCGCGCTGATCCCGGCCGAGGGCGCCTGGGTGGAGCCCGAGGTGCTGATCGTGCCGATGGTGGCATTTGACGCGCAGGGCTATCGGCTGGGCTACGGCGGCGGCTTCTATGACCGCACGCTGGAAGGGCTGCGGGCGAAACGGCCGACGCTGGCGGTGGGCTTTGCCTTCGCGGCGCAAGAGGTGGAGGAGGTTCCCATCGAGCCGACGGATCAGCGGCTGGATGCTTTGGTGACCGAAGAAGGTCTGCGGCTGTTCGGGGGGGTGTGATGCGGCTTGCGCTTGTGGCGGTGGCGCTGGGTCTGGCAAGCGGGGCGGGGGCCGGTTGCCTGCCCGAAGGCAAGACCCCCTCGGCGGTGCAGTTTGCCGATGGCGCGGTGATCGACCATATCGCGCGCGACGGCGATATGCTGTCTTATACCTCTTACGACGATGACGGCGAAGGGATGCAGACCTCGGTCCGCTGGGGTCTTTACCCCGATCACAGCGCCTATCACGGCGAGGGTGTCCGCTATGACTGGCAGGGGACCACCCTGCCGCCGCCGGCAGAGCTGGTGGCGGGCGAAGAGATCAGCCTGTCGGCGCGTCAGGTGATGTCGGGCACGGCGCAGAGCTTTGTCATGACGGTGCGGCTGATCGGCCCGGCCGAGGTGCAGGTGGGCGACTGCCGCTATCCGGTGCTGCATCTGGCGGTGACGATGGGCACCGCCGAGAAGGTGCGGATCGAAGGCGAGCGCTGGCTTGACCCGTCGCGCCTTGTGATGTGGGCCAGTACGACGCGCATCCTGGACAAGGCCGGCAAGCTTGAACGGGTGGTCACCTCGCGCGCGACGGGGGCGACGGAATAGGCGCAGCCTGATCGGCTGCGCCGATCAGTTCACTTCGCGATCTTCTCGTCCTTGACGAACATGTTGCCCCAGGCCCGGTCGATCAGTTCCGGCGTCATCTGGTTCGGGATGCCCTCGAACTCACAGACCGCGATCATCTGGTCGATCAGGAAGACCGGCTGGTAGTTGGCGAAATTGTTCTGGATGGTCGGATACTTGACCTTCAGCAGGTGCAGCAGCGCCTTTTCATCCAGCGGCATCTTCTTTTTCCGCGCCACCATGGCGAAGATTTTCAGGAACATCTCCTGCGTCGGGCCGTCGATCTTGATCTTGAAGAAGATCCGCCGCAGGGCCGCACCGTCAAAGATCTCATTCGGGTGGAAGTTGGTGGAAAAGATCACCAGCGTGTCGAAAGGCACGGTGAACTTCTCGCCCGATTGCAGCGCAAGGATATCGCGGCTTTCTTCTAGCGGCACGATCCAGCGGTTGACCAGCTTCTGCGGCGGCTCGGACTGGCGGCCAAGGTCGTCAACGATGAAGATGCCGCCCGAGGCTTTGAGCTGCAGCGGCGCCTGATAGGTGCGCGCGGTCGGGTTGTATTTCAGGTCCAGCATGTCCAGCGTCAGCTCGCCCCCGGTGATCACCGTGGGGCGTTCGCAATAGACATAGCGGTTGTCGAACCGGTTGCCGGTGCGGCGCAGGCTGTGGGGGTCGTCCACCGCCTCTTCGGCCTTGGAATGCACGATCGGGTCATAGACGGTGATGACCTGGCCCGAATATTCGATGGCGCGGGGCACATAGATCTTGTCGCCAAGCGCCGCGCGGATGCCGTTCGAGATCGAGGATTTTCCGTTGCCGGGCGGGCCATACATCAGGATCGACCGGCCCGAGGTCACGGCGGGGCCTAGGTTGTCGATCAGGTCTTCGGGCAGGATCAGATGGCCCATGCCCTTCAGCAGTTCCGGCCGCGTCAGCTTGATGTCGCGCACCGACTGACGCTTCATCTGCTGGCCATAAGTCTCCAACGGGACGGGCAGGGCGCCGTAATATTCCGACTGGCTGAGCGCATCCAGCGCCCGCGCCTTGCCGGCATCGGTCAGCTGATAGCCCATCTCGTTGCCAGAGGTGGCGTGCAGCGTACCGGTCGCTTCCAGCATCTTCTGGCTGCGGGTGATGTCCACCAGTTCCTGCGTCAGCGGCACCGGCAGGCAGATGGCGCGCGACAGGTCGCTGACCAGGCTGATGTTCATGCGGAACATCGTCTTCAGCAGAATCTCCCGCATCATCACCAGCGACAGGCCGGTATCGGCCAGCGTCTTGGGCTGGGGCGGCGGGGTTACGCCCGTCACGGCGGGCGGCTGCGCTTGCACGTTCATCGTCGCACTCCGGTCATCTGCCGCGAGATTGGCGGCAGGGCGTCAACAATGAATGAAGTCCCTCAGAAAAGTGGCTGAAGTGCGGCCAGAACGTAGAAGATCAGTGTTCCGGCCAGCGCAAGGCCCATCGGAAAGTCGGCGTGGGTCCAGCTTTCCCAGTGCGCGGTGGCGCGGCGCATCGCCGGCACCGCGCGGGCCAGCCGGTGGCTGACGAAGGCGCCCAGAAGGCAGGCCGCGAAGAGCCCCAGCACAAAGCGGATGTCGCCACCGATGAAGAAGGGCGCCATGGCGGCGGCAAACTTGGCATCGCCCGCTCCAACCAGCCCGACCGCGTTGATGACGAAGCCCGCGACCAGAACCACGGCCCCCAGACCCAGCGCCCAGAGCCACATCTTGAAGGGCAGGACCACAAGGCCCACGATGACGAAGACCGCCAGAAGCGCCAGAACGGCCTTGTTCGGAATCTTCATCGCCCGCATGTCCGACCACGCGACCCAGATGCCGATGGCCAGGACGAAGGGCAGGAACACCAGCGCCGCAACAGGCGAAAGGCCGGTCATGTCAGGCGTCCAGCGCGGCAAGGCTGCGGACGGCGGCCTCGAAATGCTGCGGATGGGTGTCGATGGCGTCCTGCAACAGGCCCTTGCCCACCGCGATGTCGCCCTGCTTGATGGCGGTCAAGGCCAGCGTGTATAGAAGCTCCGCCCGTTCGGTCTGCGTCATCTGCACGACCGGCAGGTCATATTTGCGCTGCGCACCACGCGCCATGACAAGGTTGTTCTTGGCGGTGAACATCGTCGGGTCGTAGGTCAGCGCCTCAAGGAACAGCTTTTCGGCCCCGGCGAAATCGCTGCGCGACAGTTTCGAGAAGCCCCAGTTGTTCAGCACGCCCGCAGGTTTGGTCGTCAGCCCGGCGGCGATTTCATAGAAGCTGTCGGCCTTCTTCCAGTTCTTCTTGGAATCCGCCACCATCGCCTCAAGCCGGTAGCGTTCATAGCTTTCGAATGTGGGCGGGATGCGGTTCAGTTCGGCCGCGGCGCGGTCCCATTCGTTGTTGCGGATCAGCGCATCGGCCAGCCCCACCCGGTCGTCATTGGTCGAGCCGGGCATGGCGACGATCTCGGTCCAGACGGCGATGGCCTTGGTCGGCTGGCTGGCCCGGACCAGCGATTTCGCCAGCCCGCGCTTCAGGTCGATTCGGTCGGGGTTTTCGGCCGATGCCTTTGAGAAATAGGCGACCGCCTCGCCGGGGTCGCCCACGGTCAGCATGATTTCCGAAAGGTTCGATTCATCGATGACGTTCACGCTTTTCAGCGCGCGCTGCACTTCGGCGTCCGAGGTACGCTGGTTGCAGGCCGACAGGGCGAAGACGCCCGCGAGGCCCGCGGCAAGAATGACGGCGTGGCGCATTTCGCGTCCTTTTTGACTGCTCGACTGCCGCGCTTGGGCCTAGAGCTGCGTGAGAAGGACGTATTCGCCATAGCCACGCCGCACCAGGTTGTATCGCGGTTCCTGGTATTCGGGGTCAGGATATACAGCGTTTTCGGTTTCCGCGATAGCCAGACGCAGATTCTCGCGGATCGAGTCCGTTTGGCCACTGTCCAGTTGGAAGGCCTGCTGGAAGATCACCCGCGCTTCGCCGTACTTGCCGCGCTCCATCAGGACGACGCCAAGGTTGTTCAGGGCGGGCACAAAGCTGGGGTCCATTTCAATCGCGCGGCGCAGGATCTGTTCGGCTTGCCCCAGCCGGCCCAGCTGCAGGTTGGCCGATCCGATGGCCGACAGCACATCGGCATTCATACCGTGCTGGGCGGCAGCGCGCAGATAGGCCTTCAGCGCCAGATCAAACTCACCCGCCGCCATCAGGCGATGGCCGACCTCAAGCCCGTCGGCGCCTTCCTTGCGGGGGTTGAAGCCGGGGGCGGTCTTGCCGGTGGGGTCGGAATTGCCAAGGCCGCCCGCAAGACTGCAGGCGGCCAGAAGCGGCACGATCAGGGCCAGCCGGCCCGCCTTGCGAAGCAATTTCCCTTAGCCCCCGCCGTTCAGCGTCTGCGCAATCCCGTGGACCGACGGCCCGATCAGAATGATCATCAGCGGCGGCACGGTGAACATCATTGTGCCCAGCGTCAGCTTCGTCGGCAAGGTGTTTGCCTTCTCTTCGGCGCGCATCACGCGTTTGTCGCGCATTTCGGCCGAATAGACCCGCAGCGCTTCGGCAATCGAGGTGCCGAAGGTGGCCGATTGCACCAGCGTGGTCACGAAGGACGACACATCCGGCACGCCGACCCGTTCGGACATGTCCTTCAGCACCTGAACCCGTTCCTTGCCGGCCTTCACCTCATGCGCGACCATCTCGAACTCTTCGGCAAGGGCGGGATAGCCGGCGCGGCTTTCGCGGGCGACGCGGTTGATCGACTGGTCCAGCGACTGGCCGGCCTCGACGCAGACCAGCATCATGTCCAGCGCATCGGGAAAGCCCGAGATGATTTCCTGCTGGCGGGCCTGAAGGCGGCGCTGCACCCAGTATTGCGGCAGGTAATAGCCGGCGGCCCCGGGAACGATGGTGGACAGCACCATGAACTGTGTCCCCACCTCACGCTGGGACGACACGACCATGGCATAGATCACCCCCAGCGCCAGCAGGCCCAGCCCCAGCACAAGCTGCGCGAAGTGGAACATCCGCACCGCGTTCTTCGACCGGTAGCCGGCGCGCAGCATCTTCAGCCGCGACGCGCTCATGGTTTCGGCGTCCTGCGGTTCCAGGAAGCCTGCGAATTTCTCAAGCTTGTCGGCCCGGTCGGCCCCGCGCCGCAGGTCGGCCCCGCCTTGCGCCTTGGGCGCCCGCCCGCCGTTTTCGCGCTGCGCCTTCAGCTTGGCCAGCGGGTCGGGCTGCTTTTTCAGCATGGCGGGCAGCGTCGCCAGCACCAGCGCCAGCCCCAGCAGCCCAAGCGCCAGCAGGGGGCCGAGGGGGCCGAACTGATCGGTCAGCATCTTGTTGATGTTGTTCAGGAAATCCATGGATTTCAGACCTTGATGTTGACCATGATCTTCATGAAGATCACGTTGATCACAAGAAAGACCGCCACAACCAGCGCCGCCGGGATGAAGGCCGCGGTGTCCTTCACGTCGTCATAGTAGTCGGGCTTGATGACGCTGATCATGATAAGCGCGCCGATCGGGAATGCCGACAGGAACATGCCCGACCATTTCGCCTCGGCGGTGATGGCCTTGACGCGGCGGAACAGTTTGAAGCGGGCGCGGATCACCTTGGCCAGACCTTCAAGGATCTCGGCCAGGTTGCCACCCGACTGCTGCTGGATCGACACGGCGACCGCAAGGAAGCGCAGGTCCTGGCTGTCCATCCGTTCGGCAAAGGCCTTCAGGCTTTCCGACACGTCGCGGCCATAGGCGGCTTCATCGGCGATCAGGCCGAATTCGGTGCCCAGGGGATCGGGGATCTCCTTGGCGACGATGCCGATGGCGTTCGAGAAGGGATGCCCCACCCGCAGCGAGCGCACCATCAGTTCCACCGCGTCGGGAAGCTGTTCCTCCAGCAGCGACATGCGCTTTTTGGCCTTCTGGTTGACCCATGTGTAGATGCCGCCCACGCCCATGGCGATGCCGACCAGAATGCGCACCGGGGTTCCGGCCTCGGTTCCGATGGTCAGGCCCAGATAGGCCACCACCGAAAGCGCGCCCATCAGCATGATCAGCTGGCGCGGCGAAAAGGCGATGTTGGCCTTCTGCGCCTTGTTGGCGAGGATGGAATAAAGCGGGATGCCCTTGGAGTTCAGGTGCTGGCTCATCTCCTTGCGAAGCTGTTCCAGAACCTGCTCGCGGTTCTGGTTCTTTTCCAGAAGCGCAAGGCGGCGGCTCATCCGGTTGTTGAGGCTGATCGACTTGCCGAAGACCGTCAGATACAGGCCCTCGACCAGCACGACGACCGCGACGAAGATCAGGATATAGATAAGGGGGGCAGCACTGATCTGCATGGCGGGCCTCAGATAAGCGGTTCATAGATCGAGGCCGGCAGGTCGTAACCCCATTGCCGGAACCGATCGGAATAGTGGCTGCGGACACCCGTCGCGTTGAAGCGGCCGATGATCTTGCCGTTCGGCTCGACCCCCAGACGTTCATAGCGGAAGATTTCCTGCATCGAGATCACCTCACCTTCCATGCCGGTGATTTCGGTGACGCTGGTCATGCGGCGCGAACCGTCCTGCAGGCGGCTGGCCTGCACGATCAGGTTGACGGCGGATGCGATCTGGCTGCGGACGGCCTTCAGCGGCATCTCGATGCCGGCCATCGCCACCATGTTTTCCAGACGGCTGATGCCGTCACGCGCGCTGTTGGCGTGGATCGTGGTCATTGACCCGTCGTGGCCGGTGTTCATGGCCTGCAGCATGTCGATGACTTCCTCACCCCGGGTTTCGCCGACGATGATCCGGTCGGGACGCATCCGCAGCGCGTTGCGCAGACAGTCGCGCTGGGTCACCGCGCCCTTGCCCTCGACGTTCGGCGGGCGGCTTTCCATCCGGCCGACATGGACCTGCTGCAGCTGAAGTTCCGCCGTATCCTCGATGGTCAGCACCCGTTCGCGGTTGTCGATGAACGAGGACAGCGCGTTCAGCGTGGTGGTTTTCCCCGAACCCGTACCGCCCGAAACGATGATGTTCAGCCGCGTCGAAACCGCGGCCTGAAGATACAGCGCCATTTCGTCAGTAAAGGCGCCGAACTTCACAAGGTCATGAATTCCCAGCTTTTCCTTCTTGAACTTCCGGATCGAAACCAGGCTGCCGTCCACCGCCACCGGCGGCACCATGCAGTTGAAGCGGCTGCCGTCGGCCAGACGGGCGTCGCAATAGGGGTTCGATTCATCGACGCGGCGGCCCACGGCGGACACGATCTTGTCGATGATCCGCAGAAGGTGGCGTTCGTTCTTGAAGGTGATGTCGGTCAGTTCCAGCTTGCCGGCGCGTTCCACGAAGATGCGGTTGGGGCCGTTCACCAGAATATCGTTGATCGTTTCATCCTTCAGCAGCGGCTCCAGCGGGCCAAGGCCCATGACCTCGTCATAAAGCTCCTGGTTCAGCTGCGCGCGGTCGTCCTTGTTCAGCGCGACCGACATTTCGTCCAGCGCTTCCGAGGTGATCGAGGCGATTTCCTGCTTCAGGCTTTGCTCGCTGGCATGTTCCAGCGCGGCAAGGTTCAGGTTTTCCAGAAGCCGCTTGTGAAGCTCGGTCTTCAGCTCCTGCATGCGGTCCTTGCGCTTCTTCTCCTTGTCCTGCGCGGCCACCTCGGCGGGCGAGCGCGGCACCGCGCCGCCAGACACCGGGCGCGTCATGCCGGGCTTCGGTGCAGGAGCGGCCGCCGCAGGACGCGCCGTGGGCGAGGCCTGCGTGACCGGCGCCGTGGCGGGCCGCGGCGTGGCGGAATCGGGCTTCTTGAAACGCGAAAACATCATTACCCCCAGGTGACGGCCAACCGTCAGAGCTTGCCGGCTTCGACGGCCTTGTTCAGATCATGCAGAGATTTGGCGAGTTTCTGGATTTCCTTGCGCAGCGCGTTCTTGCCGGCGTTCTCCTGCAGCGGCAGGCCGTGGTCATTGGCCTGCGTGACCTGCGCGCCGCCATCGGGCAGCTGCAGTTCAAAGCTGATGTCCAGGCTTTCGGCCATGCGCTTGACCCGGCTCTTGGCAGAGAGGTCGGTGAATTTCGGCGCACGGTTCAGCACGAAGCGCAGCTTTTCATGCGGCAGGCTCTCGGCCTTCAGCGCGCGGACCAGCCGCAGCACGTTCTGGGCCGACCGCAGGTCAAGCTCCAGCAGCGCGAAGTAAAGATGCGCCCGGCTGAGAACGGTTTCGGTCCAGGACACGATGGTCTTGGGCATGTCGATGACGACGAAGTCGAAGTTCGCCCGCGCCATGTCAACCAGCCGGCCGATATCCTCGGGGCTGACGATGTCCAGCGGCAGCATGTCGGGCGGCGCGGTCAGGACGTGCAGGCGTTCGTTGAAGGTCAGCATCGCCTGCAACAGCGCGTCGCTGTCGACGTGGCCCGCATCCGACAGCACCTCGAACACCGACTCCTTGCGCGGCAGGTCCAGATAGGTGGCGGCCGAGCCATACTGGAAATCGAAGTCGATCAGGCAGACCCGCGGGCCGCCCTGTTTCTCGGTCGTGGCCAGTTCCCAGGCCAGATTCGTCGCAAAGGTCGAGGCGCCCACGCCACCGGCAAGGCCGTGGACCGGCAGCACCACCGCATCGCGGTCGCCCTTGGCCTTGAAGGTGGGATGCGCGCCTTCTTCCCCGGCGGGCAGGGCGGGGGCCGCCGCCACCGCCGGCACAGGTGCCGGGGCCGGTTCGGGCGTGCGGATGCGCTCGATGGATTCGTGCAGCGCGCCTTCGGGCAGCGGGTAAGGCACAAAGTCATCCGCCCCCAGCCGCAGCATCTGGTGCAGGGCGATCGGGCTGATCTGATCGGCAATCAGGATCACTTTGATCGTGCGGTCTTTGGCGGCCTTGATGATCTCGGTGATGCGGGGCAGCTCTGCCTCGTCCTTGCCGTTGACGGCGATGGCCACGAACTCCAGCCCCGCGGCATCGGGCTGGCCCAGGAAGATCACCGCATCTTCGAAGCTCAGGTCGCCCCAGGCCTCGCCAAGTTCAAGCTCCATCTCGTCGATCAGCAGGTCGAAGTTCTGCACATCGCGCGAGATCGTACACGCCCGCAGGGGCGCCGGTTCAGGTTGAAGGTTGGCCACGCTCGTCATTGCCTCGGTCCTTCCGTTACGGCCCGACGGCGGCGCGAATCGCCTGCCCCGGGGCCGGCCGCATCACTGGCGGCAGACTGTTCCCATTGAAGGGAAATTGTCGGGGGAAGTTGGCGAGATTGGGGCTAAAAGATCGTCAATCTTTGAATTCTGGCTTCCGCGCGCCCCCGGGCGGAAACGACGGGCCGCGTTTTGCACGCGGCCCGCACGCATCAGTTGCTGGGCTGGACTTCTGTCACAACCTGAGTGTTCTCGGGATGCGGCCGCGTGGCCGATTCGACGTATTCGCGCATGATGATCTCGGCATATTTGCCGTTCAGCACCATCGGGTGGTTCTTCATGAAACCGACAACCTCGGTCACCGTGCGGCGGTTGCGCTGCTCGGGGCCGGGGGTCTGGATCACCGGGCGGGTCTTGCCATAGGAAACAACCGCCTCAAGCCGGGCCGAGCCGATGCCCTGGCTGACCAGATAGGCCACCGCCGCCTGCGCCCGCCGCATCCCGAGCGCCTGATTGTAGGCGGCCGAGCCGACAAGGTCGGTGTGGCCATAGACGCGGAAGCGCACTTCGGGGAACTGGCGGATCCAGCCGGCCTGCTGGCGCAGGACCGCCTTCGATTCTTCCGTCAGGGTCGACGAGTTGAAGGCGAAGGTGATGGTGGTCTGAACCTCGGTGGCAAAGCGGTTGCCCAGGGCCACCGTCGGGTCCAGGGTGCCGTTCATCACCAGCGTGTTGTTCATCGTGGCATTGCCGAAGCCGCCTTCGTCCACCTGGCTGCCCGCCTCGCGGAAGAAGTCTGAATCGGTGCAGGCGGTCAGGGCCGTTGCGGCCACAGCGGAAATCAGGATCGCGCGCAAAGCCATCGTCCTTACTCCATCACATAGCCGTAAGAGCCGGTGAAGTCCTGCCGGGCCACTTCGCCCGCCGGTCCCTTCTGCTTGCCCGCCACTTCGCCGAACAGGAACAGGTCCTTCTCGGTCGGCAGGCGCACGCGGTCGGTGGGCAGGGCCAGCGCCTCGCCACGGGTCGGCGTCACCAGATGCGGGGTGACGATGATCACCAGTTCCGACTGGGCGCGTTCATATTCGGCGCTGCGGAACAGCGCCCCCAGGATCGGGATGTCGCCCAGCCACGGCACCTGGCCGTTCAGGTCGCGGAAGTCGTCCTGCAACAGGCCGGCGATGGCAAAGCTTTCACCGTCGCGCATCTCGACCGTGGTCGAGGTTTCGCGGCGCTTGAAGGCATTCAGGCTGAAGCCGTTGTTCTGCAGCGTGACCGTGGTGTCGATCGACGAGACGGCCGCGTTGATCGTCAGGTTGATGACATCGCCGTCAACCACGACCGGCGTGAAGTTCAGTTCGACACCGAAGGGCTTGTATTCCACCGTCACCGTGCCGTCGGCGGCGGAAACCGGGATCGGATATTCGCCGCCCGCCAGGAACTTGGCTTCCTGCCCCGAAAGCGCCGTCAGGTTCGGTTCGGCCAGTGTCCGCACCACGCCTTTCGATTCCAGCGCCTCAAGCAGCACCGCGAATTCCAGCGACCCGGCCGAGAAGCCCAGCGTCATCCGCCCCTCGGCATTGTTGCCCGAAGTGAAGGGCTGGCCGTTCAGCGCCGAGTTCAGGTTGTTGCCGTTGGCAAACTGCCCCGAACCGCCGATCACGCCCACCGAGTTGCCGCCCGAAACCCCGAGCGAAGCCGAAAGGTTCTTGGAGACCGACCGCTGCATTTCGGCAAAGCGCACCTTCAGCATCACCTGCTGGGTGCCGCCGACGGTCATCAGGTTCGACACACGCTCGGGCGCATAGCGGTTGGCCAGATCCAGCGCGCGGTCCAGTTTCGCGGTGGACGAAACGGTGCCCGACAGCACGATGCCGTCATTGGCGGTCCGCACCTCGATCTTTTCGCCTGGCAGGATCTGTTGCAGGCGTTCCTTGAACTCGGCGATGTCGGGCGTCACATGCACATCGACATTCGAGATCAGCGTTCCGTCGGCGGCCAGAAGCGTCAGCGTCGTGCGCCCCGGCGTCTTGCCCAGCACGTAGATCGACTTGTCGGACAGCGTCGAGATATCGGCGATCCCCGGGTTGGCGATGGACAGCTCGGCAAAGGGCGTGTCGCTTTCGACCACCACGGCGCGGTTCATCGGCACGTTCAGCGGTGCGCTGTCGCTTCCCTGCAGCACGCGCAACGTCTGCGCCTGCGCGCCGTGCGGGGCGGGGGACAGAAGGGCAACGCCCAGCATCCCCGCCATCAGTAGGCTTCGCATTCCCATTGTGACCTGCCCTTTCGATCACGCCTCGTTCGGGGTCTTTTCGCCCAATTCACTGCCGGATATTGCCGGAAGCCTTGTTTTTTTGCAAGAATCAATCGGTTGTGGCCGTTTCCTGATGTGGATAACTGGCAACAGCCCCATCCATCGCTGCACGGAAAGGCGCGGCCCCCTAGATAAGGTGCCGCGCCCCATAGCTTCTTGACGGATCAGTTGGTGCAGGGGATCGGGATTTCCACAACGTCGGCGCCCTTGCGGGTGCGGATGGTGCAGACCTTCTCTTCCACCGCGGCCGGTGCGGGCGCCTGTTCGACCACCCCAAGAAGCGCGCGGCTGTCCACCTCGATCAGCCCGCTTTCGGCATCGTCGCCGATCCCCACCAGCGAGGTGACCAGCCGCCCGGTGGCCTGGGCCTGGGCAAGACGGGCAACCTGTTCCGGCGTCACGGCGACGGTCATGGTGCGGTTGGTGATCTGGCCGTCCGAGACGCCCTTCTTCTGGTTGCGGTCAACGGCGATGATCTTCAGCCCGTTCTCGATCAGGCGGGTCAGGTCGCCTTCGACGCCGGCGACGCCGCCGGTCCAGTAGATGTCCACCCGGTCGCCGGGCTGCAGGAAGTCGGCCGCCTCGACCTTGATCGCAAAGGCGCGCATGCCCTTTTCAATCTCGCCGTTCAGGCCGGCCTGAACGCCCGGCTCGGTCACCTTGATCGCCAGAACCGGTTCAAACTTTTCCATGTCGCGCAGGACATAGCGCGGTTCCTTCAGGTCTTCGGGGAACAGCTTGGCGTCCTCGATGAAGATGCCCTCGGGCAGGGCGTTCTTCGGCCAGTAGATTTTCTGCACGTCTTCCTTGGTCAGCGGCTCGCCATAGGCCTTCGGCTTGTTGACGACGAACACCTCGACCAGACCGCCGGTCTTGGCCTTGATCTGCAGCTCCTGCTGCAGCGCCGCCTCGGTCTTGCTCATATAGCCCTTGGCCATGTAGACCGCCGCCCCGGCCAGTGCCAGGCCCGCAATCAGGACCAGTCCGAACATCAGTCGCATCTCGTTACCCTCGCTTACTCTTCGCCCACCCTCGAATGCAGCGCCGTGCCGTCAGTCGTAACCGACCGGAACGTTGGCGATGTATCCCGAGACCTCGACGGCGACGCTGTCGGTCGTGAAGGCGATCGGGGCCAGGACAAGCATGCCCAGCCCGATGATCGCGGCGCTGAGGACAACCCAGTCAACGGTGACGGCGCCGTCTTCGTCGCGCAGAAGAATCTTGAATCTGTTTGCACGCATCACTTCACATCCCACACGGCCGGGCCGGATGATCCGGTCTCCTCCAGCCACACTCCCCCATCAAGTCGTCACGAATGGGGCAAGGTCGTGACGCCATTTGGGTTCTTTCGGACCCGGACGCCCCTTTAAAATAAGGAAAGGCCGCGTCCTTTCGGACGCGGCCCCGTTCCGGCCCCTGGGGGCGGATCGCTTATTCGTACGAGGTGATCGAACCGTCGGTCAGGTCGGTCACGATCTGGCCGCCCAGCGTTTCGATGCCGCCACCAACGGTGGTCATGATCACCATGCCGAGGCCGACGATGGCAGCGGTCAGCACGACCCAGTCAACGGTCACGGCGCCCGATTCGTCCGACTTGAAGTTCTTGAAGAGGTTCAGCAGTTTCATGGTTCAGTCCCTTTCCTGGGTTTGCTCTGGTGCCGCCGCTTCGAAGTTCCCTGCGCCAGTCTCTGGCCCGGCGCCTTCGCTTCGGCTTGAGAGAAGAAAGCCAGCACATCGTGGCCCGATTGGGGCGGTGCTTGGGAATTTTGCGGGAGTTTGCGGGCCATTTCCGCGGCGGCGGGGTTGCGCCTGTCTGGCAACCGGCCGCCCGGGGCAGCTGCCGGGGCGGCCGGAATAGCGAAAGGCCGCGTCCTTTCGGACGCGGCCCCGTTCCGGCCCCTGGGGGCGGATCGCTTATTCGTACGAGGTGATCGAACCGTCGGTCAGGTCGGTCACGATCTGGCCGCCCAGCGTTTCGATGCCGCCACCGACGGTGGTCATGATCACCATGCCGAGGCCGACGATGGCAGCGGTCA